>Ga0233426_10000383_pt1 | contig 48198 bp, 41 predicted proteins | sample SI_118_April2016_6_FD_179875 | JGI IMG/M metagenome (GOLD analysis project Ga0233426, IMG submission 179875) | Seawater microbial communities from Saanich Inlet, British Columbia, Canada - SI_118_April2016_10_MG | ecosystem: Environmental > Aquatic > Marine > Inlet | place: Canada: British... | reverse complement strand
CAAGCCGTGAAGTTGACCGTTTAAAGCGCGAAGTAACAGAGCACGAAGGTTATGCTGTTCAAGCACTTGATAAAGGTGATGAAGCTTTAGCTTTAGCCGTGGCTGAAAAAATATCTAACTTAGAAAATGATCTAGCATCTCAACAACAAGCACTTGATAGCTTTTCAGGAAGTGCAGATCGTTTAAAAGAATTAGTGAAGAAAAGTGAACGCCAAGTGGGTGAATATAAACGTCAACTTTCAATGGTTAAAACTACTGAAAGTGTACAAAAAGCCACATCTGCAATCACTGATAACTTTTCATCAAGTAGCTCAAAGTTGCTTAATGCTAAAGATTCATTAGAGCGTATTAAAGCTAAACAACAGAAGTTTGATGATCAAATGAAAGCCGCTGAAGTACTTGAGTCTGAAAATTCAGATAATTCATTAGCCGCTCAACTTAAAGAAGCTGGTATTGGTGGTTCTGATAATAGTGCTAACTCAGTATTAGATCGTTTGAAAGCTAAACAGAAGTAATATAGCGTTTAAGAATCATTATTGATGCTTAAACACCGTTTTAACCGCCTAGATGTTACCCTCCCAACACCTAGGCGGATTTTTGGGATCTGAATATGAGTTTTCTAAAACGACTATTTAAAAAGCAAGAAGACGAACGTCAAGTAAACTCGGCTGACGAATTAAAAATTAAAGACATTATCGTACTAACTGATAGTTTTGCTTTACCTGAAGCATTGCGAACACAGCAATTTCAAGTATCTGCGATTAATTGCTATGAATTTGAAAATGAGACGCAAACCGAATGGGTTTTACAAGGCGACAACAACCTTGAGCTGTTCCTAACCATCGAAAAAGATGATCAAACCTTCCTTAAGTTCGCCCTTAAAATTCAACATGAAGATATCGAATCACTTTTTGACTTAGATGAATTCGCCACAATATTTGATGAGCCCGGAGAAGCCTTTCTTGAGAGGAAGTCAGATTCATCATTAACATCTGGTTGGAGTAGCCAACAATATCAACAACAAGTTTTTTCAAAAGTTGGTTATTTTCATCGTAAAGATAATCGTACTGAAAGTTTGAGTGCCTATGAAGGAAATGAATCTGGCGAGCAATTCGAACTGTACAGTTTACTTGATGAAGAACAATCTCGCGGCATTGATATTGAAGTATGGCAAGATGGTGATACAGACTTATTTATCACTTTATATCGCCCTACGTCTGATATTGTCGATATATTCCCCGGGAGCTAAATTGTGAGCAGAAAATTACCTGAAAAATGGCAGTCTTCGATAAAAGCAGTCAAAGCAGTGCAAGTTGCATTTGATATGGATGAAAAAATTCAATTAGCCATTCGTACTCAGGCATTGCACGCTGGTCTGAGTACGTCAGATCAAATTCGTGACATTTTAGGACTTCCTACTAACAAAAGACCTAAACGACCTCGTTTAACCGTGAGTTTAGGGCAGGATGATTACGAAGTATTAGCGTTGAAGTATGATCTATCTCCAGAACAACAGCTTGAAATAAAACGTAAATTAATGGATGATTTAATTCGACACGTTAACGAAAGCATTGAATAATAGTATTTAATATCTGAACAATAAATTGACATAATTATGATAATTGACCATAAAATTAAACCATATACTATTGATGAATTTGGTATTAAGAATTACAAATCTCGATATATTTTAATATTAACGGTATTAACCTTATATCTAATCATGGCAGCAACAGCTCAACTTTTACTGCATGTTGAATCTTCAGATCCTACAGCAAACATTAAGACTTATGCTAACGCTTTTTGGGCACTGCAAATGAGTTCTAGTACGATAGGGTTTGGCGATTATTATCCAGTCACGACAGCAGGTAGAGTTGTTGTAATGTGCATGTTCTATATTGGAGTGGGATTAATGAGTTTTATAGGTGCGCAATTTATTAATCGATTTTTTGGTTTCTCTAACACTAATGTTAAAAACAGAGAATTACGTAAACAAAATAAAGAAATATTAGAGCATAATAAGCTTCTCGAAATAAAAATTGACTTATTAGTTTCCAAAGTAGAAGAAGTCATTCATAAATCAACTAAATAGCTCATTGTGTATTCTAATAATTATTGATGAATACAATGCTGATATTATGTGACATGCTTAGCATTGAAATATAAAAAAGAGAAAATACTATGTTAATAAAGAAAATTGCTTTAATCGCGATTGTAATCACTGCCACAGGTTGTGCTAACAGTGAGGGTTTAGAAGCAAGTGTCAGCAGCCTAACTCAAAAAGTTGATACGCTAACAAATAAAGTGAATGCATTGACTGATGAAGTTGCCTCTATAAAAAACCAGCAAAGCATGAACAATGCATCTATTGAGGGTGTTAAGTCATCAGTTGAAGGTGCTAAATCTTCTATTGAAAGCGCTAATGAGCGAATGGATAACATTGCTTCTAGCTACAAAAAATAAACGTTAAACGATAAAAATAAAAAACACGAAATTGACTTGGTCAACTTCGTGTTTTTTTATGTCTGGCATTTCGCTTACGCTAAATGTTCAGAGAATGATTAGCCAAAAATTGCACGCATTAAGTCAATAGCTTGCTCAACACTTTTACCATTTTTAACCTGGGCAATAATTGAATCACGTTTACCTTGCATATATTCAGGTAAATCATCTGATGTTAATGCGATATCAACTATAACTTCTGCTGACTCTTTACTACGTTTTTTAGGCGTAGCCTTTGATTTTGTCATCACTTTATTACGAGCTTTATCTCGTAAGCGAATAAAATTTGAGTTTTCTGCTAACTCAACATCAGCAAATATAAATAAATCCATTAATACGGCGCGGTTATTCCATATAGCCAACTCATAATTTACTTCATTGCTCACCATTTCATCTGTATCAGTTGATTCATTTTCATCAACGATTTGAACTTTCGGTTCTGGTTTAGCATGATGCCACCATGGGAAAGTACGCAAAGTTCCAATCATGTCGTGCCAATATGAAGAAAAGTCGGTATTTTTAAATTTAGCAATGGATAAACCCTGACAGAATATATCAATTTTATTATTGTTCAGTGCAATAAATTGATCGGGTCTTCGCATAGCTAATAGACGAGTAGCGGCAGCTAAAGGTGCTTTCTCACCTTGAGCCTTCTCTTGGGTAAATTCTTTAAAAATTTGTTGAAAATCGTTAACAAACTTTTGATAGTTTTCATAATTTACTTTTCCCGTTAAAGGGATATGCGCTAATGCAGCATCAAACTTCTCAGGATTTTTTGCTAATAACAGATGAAAAACTTTAGCACCTTTCGTTGATGCAAACCATTCAACATCAAAATTATAGACACTATAATCATGATTAGTCGTGTGCTTTCCGGCAAAAGCTAATCGATCTTCTTCAATTAGATCAGCTAACGGTTGTTGACGAATTTCATCAAGGTAGCTCAATAAACTTAAACGTTCATCTAATGCATGAATCTTATTTTGTTGCTCTATAAAACCAACAAATATTGGCCACGGGGCAATACGGGCCATTTTAAATTGGCTAAGACTAAAGCCAATTTCAAGGGTCTCTTGGAATTTTTTTAACGGGGAAAACTGTTCTTCATCTAAAAGATCCATATTTAGATCTTCACGGCATAATCGGATTAATTCGCCACACCAACCAAGAAAGTCATCTGGACGATGTGAAACTTTAACAGCCATTAAATTTAAGCTTAGTGGCGTAAAGTATTTTAGGGCATTTTGATAAACATGATTTTCAACAGTCGACAAAGACATTTGAACAGGTGAAGATAACAATTTTTTCATTAAACTTTACAAACTCCAATATGAAGATTATTGCTAGGCATGTCTTAAAGCATAGACTATCAATAATTTAGAAAAGTCGAGGATCATACCCACTTATTAAGGTATTGCAATCAATTGAAAGTAATTATAATAAAAGAATATCTTTTTAACCAATTGCAGATTACTAAATCTACAATAAACCTGCTAATTAATATTTGGGGAGTGAAATAATAGCTTCCGCCCCTTGTGTATCTTTTCTATTTGTTAGCATTAATAGCCCTTCATGATTAAACATAATCTGCTGACACAAAGCCAAGCCAATACCACTGCCTTGAGGTTTTGTGCTGTAAAAAGGGACAAATAAGTTGTCTTTGTTCGCGATCCCACTACCTGAGTCACAAATGTGAATATGAAAATATTTATCATCGGTTTGGCAAAATACATCAATCGTTTTATTTGTTTTTTGATTAGGGCCTTCCATCGCCTCATTCGCATTTTTTAGCACATTAATAAAAACTTGCTCTAATTGTGCTTTATCTGCATTAACGTTTACATTGTCAAATTCAATATAAGTATCAGGAAATGAAATATTGCTATCACTAAAAAGTGCAACACAATTATTAATAAAACCTTTTAAGGCAAAAGTACTTTTATTAGGTTCAGGTAAATGAGAAAGCTGACTATAACTCGCAATAAATGAGCTAAGAGAACTGGCTCGTTCGTTGATAATATCTATACCTGCTAATAACGAATGTCGATTCAGCTCTTTATTCTCATCTTGTAGCTTAGACCGCATTGATTGGCTAATACTGGAAATTGGCGTTAGGGAGTTATTCATTTCATGGCTTAATACCCGTAACAAACTCTGCCATGATTTCCGTTCTTTTTCTAGGAGTAAACGTTGTGCGGAAGTGATCAAAAATAGTTGATGCTGCTTACCTTCACTTAAAAAGTATTCTTTAAAAAGGAAATGCTCGCCTCTAAGTTGAGGTTGCTCAAAATCAATAATTCCGCTTTGTGCTTCACTAATGATTTTCCCTATTGCTAGACTCGTAAACAATAGATGCGCTTGTTGAGACATATCAATTTTTAATAATTTTTGAGCAGAATCATTTGCCATTACAATTCGACCATTTTCATCCACAGCCAGAACCATTGCATCCATTTGTTGCATGATGCGTTCAAGTAATTGTCGACTTTCTTTTGCTTCGATTTTACTTAAAGCCAATGTGTCGGCCAAATTATTCACTAACGTTAACAATTCTTGAAAAGCCTTATTATCTTGCTCTCGTCCACGCAAACTATAATCACCATCAATCATAGATTCTAGAATGTTGGACAAGGTTCTAATTTGTTGTTGAGATCGTTGTTGAGAAATAACAACAATAAACACCGCTATCAGTGATAAAATAATAATGATAAAAGCAATCAAATATGCTGAAATATTCGCTATAAAAAGGGCCACTGATGTAATAACTAAACAGGGTAAGCATAAAAACAAAGCCAATAAACTGTGATCGTTTTTTTGTTTTCGTTGTGATTTAGTCAAGACCGTATTTACTCATGCGACGATAAAAGCCACTCCGACTTAAACCTAAAGATTTTGCTGTTTCTGTGGCATTACCTCTGTGATGTTTCAAACGATTAATTAACGAAAGTTTCTCTATTTCATCTAAAGATAATGACAAGTTATTGGCTGATATATCGCCACTGATTTCCTCAACCTCTCCTGCAGATTGGTAGATATTTTCGAGTAATAAATCACGCGCGCCTATTATTGATTTTTTACAGGTAAAAAGTAATTTCTCCATAAGATGACTCAGTTCTCGAATATTGCCTGGCCAACTATATTGCTGTAATTTTTCGATAGCTTCGAGTGATAATTCAGGCGCAACAATGTTATATTTTCCACTAAATGTTTGCAAAAAATGATTTGCTAATGGTTCAATATCGTCAATACGTTCATGCAAAGACGGTACACGTAATTGAATAGTGTTTAAACGGTAAAATAAATCTTGCCTAAATCGTTGCTCACTAATCGCTTTTGCCAAATCACAGTTAGTTGCAGAAATAATGCGTACATCAGCAATAAGTGATTTACTACTCCCAACGACTTCAAACCTTTTCTCTTCTAAAACACGTAATAACTTAGCCTGTTGAGCTATGGGGATATTCGCAAGTTCATCCAGAAATAAAGTCCCCTGCTCTGCCATTTCAAAACGACCGATCCTATTTTCTTTAGCGTCGGTGAATGCTCCTTTTAAATGCCCAAACATTTCACTTTCAAATAGACTTTCAGGAATAGCGCCCATATTTACAGGAACAAAAGAGCTGTCAGCCCTTGATGAACGTTGGTGCACATAAGAAGCTAGCATGCTTTTTCCTGTGCCATTATCACCCGTGAGCAGAATACTCATATCACTTTGGGCTAATTCTTCTAATGAAGATAACAATGTTTTCATTGCAGGCGACTGTGCAATAATTTGATTTTTTGATTGTGGAAATTTATCTGCACTTAGCAATTTATTTTCTTGGCTTAAACGCTGAACACGACGGTCAGTTTTTGCCAGCTTTATTTGGGTTTTAATTGCGCTAATAATGCGTTCATTATTCCACGGTTTTTGAATAAAATCTCTAGCGCCAGCACGCATTGCTTCAACAGCAATATCTACAGTTGCCCAACCCGTCATCACAATAATGGGAATACTATCGTCAAACTTTTTAATCGCATCAACAAGCTGTAAACCTTCAGCACCTGACGTTGTGTCTTGCTGAAAGTTCATATCGAGTAGAACCAAATCAACGGTAGTTACTTTTAGGTTCTCTAACACAGCTTGTGGTGTTGTCATTGCCAAAATATCAAAATTTTCTTCTGACAACATATATTTTAAACTAGCAATGATGTTTAGATCGTCATCAGCAATGAGGATTTTACTTTTAATCACAAATCGTTAAGCCTGTTGGTTGGTCAACTATATATTTTGTTCATAAAATATATCATGTAAACACATAAGATAAATAAATTCATCGATAACTTTTATCAATGCTTGAAGTTAATAGGGCGAAATTCCCGAGTGACTTTCGCACTATTTCATATTAATTACTCATATCGCAACGCAGCGCTAGGCTCCATGACAACGGCTCTTCTTGTTGGTGCGTAAATAGCTAACATAACAATACAAGATAACCCCAAAGTCACACAGAATGCTAATGCGAAGTAGAGATATCCGGGTAATATACCCGATGTAAACTCATGAAAAACAAGTGAGATTAATGTAAAAACAACCAGTGAACTGCCTAAACCTACGGCTAATTGTTTAATGCCTTGTTTAATAAACATGAATACTATTTTTTTGTCTGTTGCCCCCACAGCACGACGTATACCAATTTCATGAGTGCGTAAGGCAACTGAATTTGCTGATAGCCCATAAATGCCGACTAGAGCGAGTACTAGTGCAAAAAAAGCGGTACCAAAAGTCACCTTCGATGCTAACCGCATAGAATCTCGCATAACATTCCTGTTATTATCAGCTCTTTGTACTCCACGATCTAACTCTATGTTGCGGTCAGTTTCAAATAATCCTTGATAGAATATTTCTTCCGCATTGACACCTGAAACCATCGTTTTGTAATAGATGTTTTGCTGACGTTGAATGAACTGTAAACCAGAAATGTATATTTCATCTTGGCTATCTAATTGTCCAAAAATCGTACGAGGATTCATCCTATTGGTAACGACCCCGACAATTGAAAAGGTTTTCATTTGGTTATTTACGTCTAATACTATTTTTTTCTCAAGTACAGACTCTCCTGGCCAATATCTATTCGCCATAGATTGACTGATAAGGGCTACATCTCTTCGGCCAACTTTGTCTTGGTGAGTGAAGTGCCTCCCGTCTAAAAGAGTAATACCGATAAATTCGGTATCCCCAATGATGCTAAATGTATCAACACTTGGTTTTTCGACATTATCATCAAGTTCAGCAAGTGTTAATGGAAAATAACCTGCGTAATTACTTGCATGAGCATCAACAACACTAGGGTTATTTTTAATGCTATTCAGCAGTGATTGAAATAATAAACTTTGTTCTTGATCTTCTTTATATTTATTTGTTGGCAGAGTAATTGTCGCTCTCATTACATTACTGTAGTCATCACCAATATCTAGATTAATAAATTTTTGTGAAATATAACCAGAAAGTGAACCGAGTAGCATTAATGTTGCGACGATAAACACTTGGACAGTGACGAGTAGTCGAGATAACCTACCTGATTTTTTGCTTTGTGCTCCACGGGTACCAGATCGTAACGTGGTATTAATATCTTGATGGGCTGATCGCCAAGCAGGCAAGAACACAGCGAGAATAATAGTAACGAGTGTTACGGCCAATGCCATGCCTAATGTTTCAATGTCCATTGCCCAATGCCACCAAAAAACCATACCATTTGGCATCCAAGAATGAAGGATAACATCGGTAAAATCTAATGCTGCGCCGACTAATAATACTGAGAGTACTGCGCCAACTACTGTAATAATAATTCCTTCCCACATCAATTGGCTGATTAAACGTTTACTTGATGCACCAAGTGCAGCACGAATGGCCGTTTCTTTTTGACGTTCAATAGAGCGAGCCAGTAGTAAGTTACCTACGTTAATACAACCAAGTATCAGTATTGACCAAGCAACAACATTTAAAAAGATAAAAATAGTATCGCCAACACCATTTAGTTGGTCCATAGGAAAGGTACGTAAATAGACAACTTTACTTGCTATTGGTTGGTCGTATAAGACAACAGATTGTTGGTAAAGTTGGTCGAGTGCACTACTTAATTTTGTTGTTGCTTGTTCATGTGAAACATCATCATTGAGTCGAGCGTACGCTGAAAAATAAAGCGAACTATTTTGTTGCGCTTCAAGTGAAGATTCAGCAATAGGAAGCCATATTTTTGCAACATCAGGAAAATGATAGCCTTGAGGCATAACACCTATAACATTTGTTAATACACCATTTAGGTTAATTGGTGTTATGAGAATATTGTCATTCGCTGAAAATTCGTTCTGCCATATGTCATGACTTATAACAGCTACAGGTGTCGCACCTGCGGCCATATCATGCTGTTGAATTGTACGCCCCATCAAGGCTTGAGTTCGGCTAAAAGAGAAAAAACCACTATCTACATAACTTGCAGGAATATTTTTTCCTGCCTCATCTAAAGTTAATCTTACAGCTCTTGACGAATACAGACCAAATTCAGCTAGGCTTTCCTGACTTTTAGCCATTTTGGTGAATTGATATGCTGATAGCGAATTTTGGTTAGGATCTAGGTTGTTTGTAATACCAATAGTATCAGTTGAAAACGCTAATGCAGTTTCTCCCTCAGGTAAAGGTAGAGATTTGTATAGTGTGGAATACAAAAATGAAAACGTAAATAGACTTATTGATAAACCACCTACGAGTACTGACAGTGTCATTGCAGTAAATTTAGGGGCTTTAAATAATAATCTTAATGAATATTTTATATCTATTAATACTGACATATTAATCTCCTAACTTGCTGCTAATTTGATAGCTGTTTCGGATGGAGTGTTATATATAGAAGGAATATTAACGTTATCCGCAATTAAGCAACCATCAAACATTTCTAAACACCTACTTGCTCTTTTTGCTGACACAGGATCATGAGTAACCATGCAAATAGTCGCGCCGTCTTGATGTAGTTTGTCAAATAGTGCTAATACTGCTTGGGCATTTTTAGAGTCTAAGTTACCTGTAGGTTCATCGGCTAAAATGATAGCTGGGTCATTAACTAACGCACGAGCAACAGCGACTCGTTGTTGCTGTCCGCCTGATAATTGTGACGGGTAATGGTCTCTGCGATGTAACATCCCTACTTTTTCTAGTACGTCGTTTACTTTGTCGTTAATCACTTTACTGTCTAAGCCTGACTGGTAGGTGAGAGGTAACATCACATTTTCAAAAATGGTTAAATCTGAAATAAGGTTAAAAGACTGAAAAACAAAACCAATTTCTTTGCTTCTTATTTTTGCACGTTCATCTCGAGACAATGAAGAGACATCAACATTATTAATATGATACGTACCCGACGTTGGCGAATCTAATAAACCTAATAAAGCTAAAAGAGTCGATTTACCACAGCCGGACTGTCCACTTAACGATAAATATTCACCTTTGTTAATTGTAATATTAATTGTATTTATGGCACGTGTTTCAATTTCTTCTGTTAAAAATGTTTTCGTGATGTCTTTCAGTTCAATAAGCGCAGTCATGTAATTCTCCAATAAATTAGTTAATAATGATGTGATTTAAAAGTACATTAATTGATCATAATTTCGTTGTGTTCTTGCCAGTCAGAAGTATCAGAAATAATGACTTCATCTCCTACAGCAAGACCTGACAATATTTGAATTTGGTTAACAGAGCTTTGCCCTAAAGCTACTTTTTGTTTTTGTGCAAACTTATCATCCTTAGATAAACGGTAAAGCGTAGCTTGACTATTTCTTGGGGCAAATGCAGGACGTTTTACATAAAGGGCGCTGTCTATATTACTAATTTCAATTAAAGCATCAATCGTTAAGTCAGGACGAGCTTCATTGGGTAAAATACTTGTTAGCTTCACATCTACCTGAACCATACCTGCGGTCACTGCTGGATCAATACGTATAACATTGCCTGTTATTTTTGACGTACGCGTATCGACAACAACGGTTTGCCCTATTGAAATGTCACTGACTTTAATTTCTTGCACTTGTAGTTCAGCAAACAACGAACGTTGGTCTGCAATCAAAGCTACACTACTACCGACTTGAACCTGCTCTCCTAACTCAAGTGAAACTTGCTGAACCACACCATCAGTTGTCGCTTTTACAGATAAAGCATCAACTTGATCCTTGATACGCTGGTAGTTATTTTCCACTAAACCTAAGCGTGCTTTTTGGGCTGTTTTTGACGCCAATAAGCTCGCTTTCATTTTTTCAACTTTTTGCTGCTGTGATAACCAGTATTGATTTTGTTGTTTAACCGCTAACTGGCTTCGCTGATAATCTAAGGCTGATACTGTGGCATTTTTTTGTTCTATTAATTGGGTCTCAGCATCAAGTTTTAGCTTGCTACTTTGATAGCTATAATCAGCTTCGACAACAGCGTTTTCTAGATCAAGTAATTGAGACTCAAGCGATACATAAGCCGCATAATTTTCGGCCTTTTTAGCCTCAAATTCCCAACGTGCTTTTTCTAACTCTCTGTACAACTCAGGATTGGAGAGTTGCATAAGGATTTGTCCTTCATTAACAATTGCCCCTGCTTTGACAAAAGCTTGCTCAACACGGCCAGAAACTTGAGCTGAAACCCAGCGAATATATACAGGTTTTAAAACCCCTGTAGCTCGAACATTCACTTGAAAACGGCCTTGTGTAACAACTGCTGTGACTAATTCACTTTTGTTAACGATAAAAGATGCATCACCAATGAAAGTCTTTAGCTTATAAGTTCCTAGAGCTAACATCAGTACGACTGGTACATACCAATATTTACGCCACAAAGGTATTGCTTGTTTTTCTCTTTGTATATCCATAATTTTTGCTACATTTTATTGATGAAGAATTAAGTTATGTATTACAAGAGATATGCCAACAAACAAAAAAACATAACCCATTGTTATTAAGATAAAAAAATACAAAGTCGTTTTTACCAGAATACACATGTCTCGGAATCGACACACGTCAAAAATGAGTTTGTCGCATTTATGGAACAGAGTTATAGTTACTTGCTATTACAGACTATAAAATGAGAAAGTAGCGTGATATCAGCATAATAAGAAAGGAAGCAATATGACCGTAATGCAAAAAATCTACTGGTTTATTACAAGTATAGGTAACATCAGTGCCCTATTATTACTCAGTCAATCATCTGCTTGGCTCAACGTAGTCTTTTTGTTGTTTACTGTTTCGTATAGCTTAATAGGTTATTACGATCTTAATTACAGTAAGCATAACCTCAATAAGCTCTATCCTGTAGTCGCTTATCTACGCTATTTCCTAGAATCATACCGTGTTGAAATACAACAATACTTTATTGCTAATGACACCGAAGAACGCCCTTTTAACCGCGAACAACGAACCTTAGTTTATCAACGCTCAAAAAATGTTCGTGATACTGTCGCATTTGGTACGCAACGAGATTTATTGGCTGAAAATTATTTGAGTTTATGGCATTCACTTGCACCTAAAACTCTCAAGAATACAGCAAAGCGCATCAAAATTGGTGGCGTTGATTGTCGCCAACCTTACCAGTCTTCCTATTTAAATATTTCAGCAATGAGTTTTGGATCTTTAAGTGCAAACGCAATTGCGGCACTAAATTTAGGCGCAAAAAAAGTAAGCTGTTCACACAATACAGGAGAAGGAGGTGTGAGCCCTTATCACTTAAAACATGGCGGCGATATTGTTTGGCAAATAGGCACAGGTTTGTTTGGTTGTCGTGACCATCAAGGTAACTTTGACGAACCACGTTTTATTGCTACTGCGACTAAAACACAAATAAAAATGATTGAAATTAAGTTAAGCCAAGGTGCTAAACCTGGCCATGGTGGTGTATTACCTAAAGCAAAAATAACAAAAGAAATTGCCGATATTCGTAACATTCCAACAGATAAAGACTGTGTATCACCTGCAGTTAATCCTGAATGCACAACACCAATAGCGTTATTAAATTTTGTTAAAAAACTAAGAGATCTTAGTGAGGGTAAACCTGTTGGCTTTAAGTTGTGCATAGGTAACCCTGCTGAATTCCTCAGTATATGTAAAGCAATGCTTAAAACAGGAATAACTCCGGACTTTATTACAGTAGATGGCGCAGAAGGAGGTACCGGCGCTGCACCAATCGAGTTTTCAAATCGCCTTGGCATGGTGTGTTTAGAAGCGGTTAGTTTTGTTCACAATGCATTAGTCGGTGCGGGGTTACGTGATAAAATACACATTATTGCTTCTGGTAAAACGGCAACCAGTTTCGATTTATTAACAAAAATTGCAATGGGGGCTGACTCCGTTAATGCAGCGCGAACAATGATGCTAGCACTGGGATGTGTACAATCAAAACAATGTAATACCAATCATTGCCCAGCAGGCATTGCCACACAAGATCCAGCCAGAAGCAAAGCTATTGACCTTGAAGATAAAAGCGATCGAGTGAAAAACTTTCACGATAATACTTTAGCCAGTTTCTATGAACTTGTGGGTAGTATGGGGCTTGATGATCCCGCTAAGCTCAAGCCACAAATGATCAAACGCCGTTCACCCTATGGTCATTTAATTTCAGAAGGAAGTTTAAGCAAGCCACTTGAGTTAAATGCGTTATTAAATATGCCTGAATTGACGGAGACTTCAGAAAAATCAAACGATGGTTCTCCTTGGCAACACTGGTGGAATAGTTGTAGCGCAGATCAGTTCTATGTTGAGGATGTTTTCATTTTAAAGCTTGAAGAAAGAGCTTTTTAAAGAGTAGTTGGTATATCTTTCGCTCATTCCTAAGATTAAAATAATGAGCGGAAGCGCCTTAAAGAATAACTTTTAATATCACAAACAAAGCAACCGCTTTAGGAAACCGCTAGGGACTGTTATCATAGTCGGCAAATAAAACTCCTTACTATAAGTAAAGTACATGTCGATAAAATCTTTAGAACGCATCATTATAGAACCAAAATCTACAGCTACATCATGTGTTATATGGCTTCATGGCCTTGGCGATTCAGGAGATGGTTTCGCTCCGATTGTTCCCGTATTAAATTTACCAAAAACACATGGTATACGTTTTGTTTTTCCACACGCCCCCGAGCAACCTGTCACCATTAATCAAGGTTATGTCATGCGTTCTTGGTATGATATCAAAAGTATGGATTTGCATAACCGAGCTGACATGCCTGGCGTACTTGAGTCTGAAAGTGCTATTCATGCACTTATCCAGCAACAGATTGATTCAGGTATTTCTGCCAATAAGATAGTACTTGCCGGGTTTAGCCAAGGTGGCGTGGTAAGTTTATTTACCGGTCTTAGATATCCAAAAAAATTAGCCGGTATAATGGCTTTATCATGCTATTTACCTATAGCCGATCGTTTACCTGATAACTTAACAGAAGAAAACAAGCATACGCCCATTTTGCAAAATCATGGCGATCAAGATGAAGTAGTTCCAATGAGCTCAGGTAAAATGGCAAATCAATTACTTATAGACGCTGGATATCAAGCTAAATGGCAATCTTACCGTATGCCCCATAGTGTGTTACCAGAACAACTTAGCGACATATCTTCTTGGCTCGTAACTACGCTATTGAAATAATGCCGACGTTGAAAATTTGAATATCGTCACTCATTGCCATCCATGGCACCGCGATATTTCCTCCATGGATGGAGGTACTTATGATTTGTCGGGAACAAAAAATCATGAACGTTGACGTGCATGGATGCACTAATGCCTTGAAAGACAGGATGTCTGAGAGAGGCCATCCTGAACATAAAAGCCGACAAATAGTCGGCTTTATTATTCTAGTTAAATAGCTAGCTGATTAACTATTTACCACCAACTCAATACTACTGGTGTCTTGCATAGAATGCTGAAATAGACCGGCTTCATCAAATATAACTCTATCTTCATAACCACTAAACCAGATAGCTTCAGGATTACGCCCAACAATAGCAACCTGACCTTTGTTATGAGCGCCAGCTGCACCACGTAATAACTTAAAGATCACAACACCATGTTCAGTTCCCGGTACGCCCGGCATAGGTTCATTAGTAACAGCCACTACTTCAGTTTTTCCTAAATAGTGAGTAATTGACAATCTAGCGTGAGCTTCAACACCAGAAAGCCCCTTTTGAGAGTCATTCAATAATTTCCATGCTTCTTCAATGGGCAAATTAAAGGCTTTATGACCAATAATATCGCGGCCACAGAAAAAGTAATGATTTTCGATACGATTACGTTTTAACTCTCGCTGCATAATACGAATCGCGGTTGCATCATTACTTATACCTTTAATAAAAGGTGCTTGGTTTTCAATGGAAATCCAGTTTCTATTTGCTAACTCTTCAACAGCTCTGCGTGTACTTTCGATCCACATTAAGCCGCCATCAGGATGATCAATAAAGTTACGATTTTCATCTTTTTGTAAAAATTCATCAGGATGATTAAAATGCACCATCATGCGAAAACGAATACCAGGATAGGCTGCGTGGAAATCATCCATCATGGCAAAAAACTCTTTATCGAAACGGTCAGGGTAAAAAGCGAGTTCTTTAGTGCCAATACGAATATTTTCTATACCCGCATCTGCTAATGCAGAAAACCATTGCGCTAAGTTTTTATTCAGTAGCACCATAGGATCGCCACCTGACATCAAAATCTCACGTAGTTTTTCACGACCTGTTTCAGGGTGAATACCACCATTGTCATTAACAATTTTATTATGTTCATTGATATATTTAACGAGTTCAGATATTTGTGCTAAACCTTTACGCTCAGCAGTACCGTCATCTCGAGTGATTTCTTTTTTGGCAATCAATTCTTCGCGGTAACAAAACCGGCAATGAGCAGAACAAGTTGACGCAACATAAATGAGTCCAAGTTCATATTTATGAATTAAGCCTTCAATTGGACTATAACTCATTTGATTACCAGGATCGGGGGCACCTTGCATATCAAATGTTTCAGCTGGACTTGCTTTAACTAAGGTTTGTAGAGGTAAGCTATTTTTTGCTAAATCGTAATAATGCCGCGTAATTTTAACTGGCATACGAGATTCAATATCTTGCTCAGTGCCTTTTATCGCAATTAGCGCTTTCTTTTCATCTTCAGAATAAAAATTCAACATATCCTCAGGTGCACGATCATCAAGAAACTTCTTTAAACCATTGATGATTTGTCTATCGTGCTTGCCGTTTTCTACTTTATCTAGAAATTCCTGAGCTTTTGGGGTTGGGATATATTTTTCTGCCTTGGCCATTTTTATTCCTTAAGTTAAGTGAAGCAATTACTCTAAGTCATGTTGTTAACTCATACCTTTATTAATATGAGATACTACAAACTTAAAGATAAGTGTATATATTTCAATCATAGTGTACTATCGAACCATTAGCTTCAAACTACTTTATCTCATCTATACATTACCTATTGTAATGACCTAGGTAAGAGGCATGGAAAATTAATGACATTCCAAAGAAAACTACTCCCAAGCACTAGCATGTTAATGGCTTTTGATGCGTCTGCTAGAACAGGGAGCTTCACTGCTGCTGCGCTAGAGTTAAATTTAACGCAAGGTGCAATTAGTCGCCAAGTGCAAGCATTAGAAGAACAGCTGAATATTGAATTATTCACCCGTGTTAAACGAACGATTAATCTGACCAACAAAGGAAAAGTGTACGCAAAAGAAGTTCATCAGGCCTTGCAGCTTATTTTAAATGCTTCATTAAGAGCAATAACCAGTCCGATGAGTGGTACGCTGAATCTCGCGATATTACCCACGTTCGGTGCGCGTTGGTTAATTCCAAAATTTGCTGATTTTCTAGAGAAACATCCAGATATTACTGTTAATTTTGTTTCTAAATTAGCACCGTTTGATTTTCATAGTGAGAACCTTCATCTCGCCATTCATTATGGGTCGCCAGATTGGCCAAATACGCAAAGTACGTTTTTAATGGGTGAAGAATCAATTCCCGTATGTTCGCCAAAATTATTAGAAAAACAAGATTTAGATAACATAGATGATCTAAAAAAGTTACCCCTTTTACATTTAGCGACACGACCTCAAGCTTGGCAAGATTGGTTTTTGCAGAATAATGCAAAACCTCCAACAAATCAGGGAATGTTATTTGAGCAAGTATCTATAATTGCCAAAGCAGCCACTGCTGAATTAGGCGTAGCATTACTCCCTAGATTTTTAATCCAAAGTGAACTTGATAAAAAGGAACTTGTACCAGCGCTTGATTTACCGGTCACCAGCAGTTTTGGGTATTATTTAGTTACGCCTAATGAACAACTCACCTATCCACCTGTAGTCGCTTTTACAAAGTGGTTATTAATTGCTGCGAAAGCGTGAACGACTTCCTCGATTCACGAATTCACTGACGTTCATATAAAGAATAGCCTCTGTATTTAAAAGCATTAAATGCTTATAAATTAACAAGCCCCTCATAAGTAGTGACAATATTCTCGATAATATTGTCACTATACTTTAGCTTTTCAAATTTATTAGCTATACCTAATATAATATTTATTTAAACTAAGTTGGCTATGGCGTTATCATTTTTTGAACAAACAGAGGCCCCCTCACTCCCCCCTTGGAAAGTCGTTATTGTTGATGATGAGAAAGATATTCACACCATCACAAAAATGGCGTTAAAGCGATTTACCTTAGATAACCGCAGCTTAATTTTTATTCATGCATATTCAGCAGAAGAAGGAAAGAAAGTATTAGCTGAAGAAAAAGATGTCGCTTTGGTTTTTTTAGATGTTGTGATGGAAACAGATGATGCTGGTCTATTGCTCGCCAAATGGATGCGTGAAGAACTCGATAATCACTTCACTCGCATTGTGCTAAGAACAGGGCAACCAGGACAAGCACCTGAAGAAAAAGTTATCGTTGATTATGATATTAATGATTACAAAGAAAAAACCGAACTTAATCGAACAAAATTATTTACTACGGTATTTACTGCATTACGCGCTTATCGAGATATTATAAAAATTGAAGACGCGCGTATTTATCAAGAGCTTTATCGTTCTGGTTTAGAGCGTGTTATAGCATCAACCAGTAGTGTTCTAGAACAGCGAACTTTACAGCAGTTCTTTAGTGGTTTACTACAACAAGTCGTTTCTCTATTGCGAAGTGACCAAGCCAGTGCTCTATTGCAAATAACAGGGGTTGGGGCAATTTATTCTGAACATGACTATCGCGTTATTGCACAAATAAGTGATGATAGTGGTGACGACTCTATAGATGGCGAAATATACCAATATTTAAACAAAGCAATTGAAAGTAAATGTAGTATTTACGAAGATGACATTTTGGTTGGTTATTTCCCAAGCCAAGGAGATAAAGTTAGCTTATTATTTTTGAAGGGAATTAAGAGTCTCAACAGTATTGATCGTAAATTGTTGGAAGTATTTTCAGGAAATGTCAGTTTGGCTTTCGACAACTTATTACTCAATAATGAAATTATTGATACGCAAGAAGACCTCATTTATCGATTAGGTGATGTTGTAGAGTCACGTTCAAGTGAAGCAGGAAACCACATAAGGCGAATGGCTGAGGTCAGTTACTTAATTGCCCAAAAACTTGGCTTATCACAAATAGAATGTGATTTATTAAAACAAGCCGCCCCCATGCATGACATTGGAAAAGTCGCAACTCCAGATGCTGTTTTACTCAAACCTGGCAGGCTTGATAATGACGAAATGACGATAATGAAAGGTCATCCACAGATTGGCTATGACATATTACATGGTTCGAAACGTCCAATTTTGCAAAATGCAGCCATTATTTCACAACAACATCATGAAAAATTTGATGGTAAGGGCTACCCCCAAGGTTTAGTTGGCGAAGAGATTCATATATTCGCACGCATAGTAGCGGTAGCCGATGTCTTTGATGCCTTAACGCATAAACGTTGCTATAAAGAAGCATGGCCTATAGAGAAAGTAATCCAAACAATGGGAGAATCGTCTGGAACTCACTTTGACCCTCTCGTACTTAATGCTTTACTTGATAATATAGATAAAGCGTTAGCGATAAATAATAGATATCCAGATTAGCCAATAATTTCAGCTTTCATCAAAACTTGGCGATTTGGGAAACCATCACCGACTAAACCGTGTTGCAATTGATACAAACGAATGGCTTTACGACTTTTAGGTCCCCAAATTCCATCGGGTTTTCCCACATCGTACCCGATGGTATTAAGCTTCTCTTGTAGTGCTTTTAGTTCTGCCGATTTGTACAAGTCAGTGGTCTTATTATTACTTACTTTTAACCCCGTTGCACCTTGAATACGATTAGCTAACAGGCCGACCGAAAGTGCGTAATTCTCTGACAAATTCCACTTCATAATCACATTAAAGTTTGGGTAAACTAAAAAGGCAGGTCCTTTAGAACCCGCAGGTAAAACTAACTCAGCACCAACTTTATAATCCGATAAATCCGTTCCATTCGCACGAGTTACGCCTAATTCTTTAAACGTCGCTAAGGGATAGAATTTATCAAACTCTACCTTTTTAAAAGCAAAGTTTTCAGGCAATTGAACTTGTCGTCCCCAACGTTCTTTTTCTAACCAACCAATACTATTTAAATAATTAGCTGCAGAAGTTAATGCATCAGCTTCGCTCTGCCAGAGGTCTATTTTTCCGTCATTGTCGCCATCAATGGCATATTTCCTAAATGCGGAAGGCATGAATTGCATATGTCCCATCGCACCAGCCCAAGAACCATTTAGTTGCTTAACCGTCACTGTTTTATTATCAATTAAATGAAACAAATCAAAAATCTCTGATGTGAAATATTTACTACGTCTTTGATCACAAGCCAATGTTGCTAATGAATTAAGCACTGACATTTTTCCTTTATGGCGACCAAAATTAGTTTCTAGTCCCCAAAAAGCCACTAAATATTGTGGAGGAATGCCATATTTCTTAGATAATTGATCAAATAAAATTTTGTGTTCGATTAATTTTTTTCGCCCCGTTTGAATATGATAATCCGTTAACCTTAGTTTTAAATAATCTGCAAAACTTTGACTAAATTCAGGTTGACGTTGATCTAAAGCAATCACTCTTTCAAGTGGAGAAAGTGTTGGAATAACATCATTAACAATATATTCAGAGAACCCCGCAGAAGTAGCTTGTACTTTCATGCCTTTAATGCATTGCTCGAAATCAACTTTATCAGCAGCATTAGCAATAAAAGGAACCGTTGTAATAGAAACAAGAAGGAGTCGTGATAAGAGTTTAAATAAATATGGCATAATGGGAGAGATCCTTGAAAAAAAGTCCGTAAAAACATTGAAAAATATGGCCAAGTTCACTTTAGCAAATACTAACGGTCGCACCCAAGTAAAAATTAACGTAAAATGCGTTTCATATGTAACAAATTACAAATTCTCATAACCTTATTATTTAGGATCGTCATGAAAAAAACATTCAACATCACACACCCAAAGATCAAACTTGCTCGTTTATTTGAAGGTGTAAAACATGATGTGAAAAAGTATGTAAAAAGAGAAAGAAATAAGAAGCTACCAGCTGGTGTTGATTTTTGGGATTTCGATTGTAAATATGGCATAACTGAAGCAGAATCAGAAGTTGTTCATTTGACAGCATTGAACAAACATATTGATGAAGCTGAAAAACTTGGCTTAACCTCATTTTATATTGAAATAATTGTTAAAGAAGGCTTCCGTTCGGTAAAATCTATCGAAGAAGATGATGAAGATTTTGATGAAGAATAACTCTACAGCTAATTTAATTAACTAATGAAAATACCTAAAAGACTGCAACCGCTTGTTGACGATGGACTTGTTGACGAAGTGCTCAGCCAATTAATGAGTGGCAAAGAAGCAACTGTATACATGGTGCGCTGTGGTGAAGATATTCGCTGCGCGAAAGTATATAAAGAAGCTAATAAACGGAGCTTTAAAAAAGCAGCTCAATATCAAGAAGGCCGTAAAAGCCGTAATAGCCGTCGCGCACGTGCGATGGAGAAAGGTTCAAAGTACGGTAGAAAACAGCAAGAAGATGCTTGGCAAAATGCCGAAGTTGACGCACTTTATACTTTAGCCGCGGCTGGTATTCGAGTGCCTCAACCGTTTGGTTGTTTTGAAGGTGTTCTTTTGATGGAATTGATCACCGACGGTGAAGGCGACGTTGCTCCACGTTTGAATGATGTAATAATGCCTCGCGAACACGCTATTGAAGATCATTTGATTATGATGAATTACGTAAAAATTATGCTGTGCGAAGGTGTAATTCACGGTGATCTATCTGAATTCAATGTGCTTGTTGATGAATATGGCCCTGTAATTATCGATTTACCACAAGCCGTAGATGCTTCAGCAAATAATAATGCAAAGAGTATGTTAGTTCGTGATGTGGACAATATTACCGATTATTACGCTCAGTTCGCGCCAGAACTATCGAAAAGTAGATATGCTCAAGAAATGTGGGCTTTGTATGAAAAAGCAGAATTGTCCCCTGAAACTGAATTAACCGGTTTATTTAAAGAAAATAACAAATCAGCAAATGTTGATACAATATTGGAAGAAATAAAAGCGGCATTTGAAGAAGAACAAGAACGCTTAGAGCGTATTAGTGACGCACAAGAGTCAGATTAGGCTTGTTGCTTTATAAAAATACCAAGCACTTCTTCATCAGTTAAATGACGGCTCTTACCAGCAGCTAAATTTTCATCCAATATTAAATTTCCGATGGCTTGTCGATGCAAGCCAATAACGGGATTACGAAAACGACCAAACATTCGCTTAATTTGATGATATCGCCCTTCTATTAATTTAACTTCAGCAATATATTCATTACCTTGGTCAGTCGTCTTATTGGCAAGAATTTTTAATTTTGCAGGTTTAGTAGTGATATTTTCAAATGAAAAATACATTCCATCAGCAAATGCATCGGCATAATCATCAGTGATTGGATTATCTAAAGTCACTAGATAACATTTTTCTATTTTATGCTCAGGGGAAGTTAAACGTTCTGACCACCGACTGTCGTTAGTTAACAACAACAAACCTGAAGTATTCAGATCTAACCTGCCCACAATATGTAAACTTTCGTTTTCTTCACTTAATCCATCAGAAAATACATCTTGTTCTTCAAGTAAATCTATAACCGTTTTATGTAGCTTATCTTTTGTTGCACTCACCACGCCAATGGGTTTATTGAGCATAATATAGCGTGCTTGATTGGCTTGCAAAATATTATCGTCTAACGTTATTTTTGAAAATTTATCAATTTTCTGGCCTATATCATCCGCGATACAGCCATCTACAGTTATACGCTTTTGCGCTAACATCAATCGCACAGCTCTTCGGCTAATACTGCAGTGTTCACTGATAAAACGATCGAGACGCCCAGTGCTTAATGACATAAAGAAGGATTCGTTATATAACGCTATTAATAAGTCATACTATTTTAAAGTAATTCTCGTAAATAAAAAGACATTGTGCACAGATAACTAAAATTTTTCTGGCATTAATCATCGCACTAACTTAAGTACTACTTTTTGTTTAATAGGTTGAACATCAACACATTCAGAGACTAATTCGCTATTTTTGAAACGATCAAAATTAGCTTGTTTAAGATCCATTTGTTGACAAAATTTATAAAATGCATGGAAATCTTTTCTGCTAAATTTTTCATTTTCACGGGTCAACAATCCGTCTATATAAACGTGCATAATAACACCTCTAGTTAGGTGGCCAAATTAAATATGCCACTTCATTACGAACACAAAGTGCGAAACTACCTTCATTTCAAGAAGCGCGAGAACAGTTTGAACGTGATTATTTAGCTAAATTACTAAAAACGACCGAGGGTAAAGTTTCACAAGCAGCAAAAATAGCTCAGCGAAATCGTACAGAATTCTATAAACTATTGAAAAAGCATCACTTGAATGCAGAATCATTTAGAATCGATAACGATTCTCCTTCACAAGATTAGCTGAGAAGACTAGACAATGAAAAGCTTAAACTTAACTGAATTTTTTCCTTACCAGCTCACTCAACTTCAAGCGAAAGTGAGTGATAACATAGCTGAAATTTATACCGGCAAGTTTGAACTTTCTCGTCAAGAATGGCGAGTTTTAGCCAGTTTAGGTAACGGTGAGTTGTTATCAGCAAAACAAATAGGCGAACAAACTAATTTAGAAAAAATGCCTGCAAGTCGCGCAATAACAAAAATGCAGACTCAAGGTTTGCTTTTGAAAAGCACGGACAAAAAAGATAAGCGATCTTCCTTGTTGAAACTAACAGAGCAAGGCTTATCCATTTATCAACAATTAATACCTATGGTGCTAGAGCGTGAGCAGGAATTATTATCCGTATTGAGTGTTCAAGAAAAAAATCAGCTCGCGGAAATCTTTGAAAAATTAACGTTGAAAACGATAAAGATATCGCAAGATTTTTGACAGGTAACGGCAATCGCTCTCTTTAAAATGCGCTGACTAAAATTAATACAATAGCTAAAATAAAATAAGAATAACTTTTTCTCGAAAACGTAGCGTTTGATACTGCCCATTTTTTTACTGGTGTAGTCAACAAAGACGGCGACAGTAAAATACCGCGTAACAAAGACAATACTCCTATCGAACCAGCGAAAGCGCCTAAATCTAGCACACTTGTTTGATAATATTGTAATAGAAACATAAAGATGACCAATGCCATAAAACCTTTGATCAACTTTACGCTACGATTTATTTTTGCGGTTTTAATATCCATGAATACCTTCCTTTATTCATTTAAAGTATCCCTAAAAAATTAAAGTAACTATATAAAAAACCTACACTATTGTGTAGGTTTTTATATTTATTAAATGCATTCTCAATTAATAGCTAGAGAACGCTATTAGTTTTGATATGTAAAACCAATATAAGCCACTCGTTCTTGAGTGAAATAACCATCAGATGTTTGATAGTTTTCATCAAAAGCATTATTAACTTTAACTTGGACTTTAAATTTACTAGTTAGTGGGTAACTTGCACCTAAATTAACCAGTGAATAACTATCAAGTGTAACTACTTCTCCACCCCACAAGTAATCAAAACGTTTACCTTTATATTGAAGTTCAGCATAAACATCCACGTTCTCAATCTCTGTATCAAATTGATAACTAATATGGTTTTTCGCTCGGCGACCTAACTGATTACCAGTAGATGCATCTTCTGTTTCAATATAACTGATATTAAATTGATGTTCACCACCAAAACCTTGGTAATTAAGACCAAATTCAGCGCCTTGCGTTTCTACGTCATCAACATTGATAGGTGTAACATTTCCGTCTTTGTCGGATCCAGACCAGTCGATTAGGTTTTCGATATCTGTTTGATAAAGATTAAATGCAATAGATACGTTTTCAAAATTACTTTTCACATTGAATTCATTACTTTGAGACGTTTCTGATACTAAACTTGTGTTACCAATATACCCCCACTGTAATGGATAATATAAATCATTAAATGTAGGCGCTTTAAACCCCGTGCCTGCAGAAAAACTAATTTTAGTGCTATCAGTAACTTGATAGCCGATACTGCTGTTAAAGGTTGTTTCAGAGTCAATTCCTTCAACGTCATCATAACGTGTTGCCAACTCAAAAGTTAACGCTTCAAGCTTATAAATACCGTGTGCAAAAACACCGGTAATATCACGTTCAGATTCGCTATAAACTGAACTACCTTTCAACTCTTCTTGATATAATTCAGCACCAAGGTTCACTTGAAAATCAGTCGTTATTTCACTGTTATTAATGATTGAATATTGATTGCGACGAGTGTCGAACTGACTACCTTCATTTTTGCTCGTGCCATTACCATGGCTAATATTTGAAGTTCTATTTTGACCAAAACTAAACTGAGTATTATTTTTTAGATCAGATAATTGCCACTGATACGCTGCACTAACTTGCCACACATGATTGTTGACTTCAGACTCATTAGCCCCAAAAGAGCTATCATACTCTGTATCACCTTGGTCAATTTGTGCTAACCAACTCAACGCTAGAGCATCATTAACTTGTTGCTGACCGTTAATTGCTAGAGAATTATAACTATAGCCATCATCATCAGTTTCAGTATCGTCCTTTACATCAAAACCATCACTTTCTTCGTGATTTAAACTAATACTCGTAAAACCATCTCCGTGTTTAATACCAACACCTGCGTTTACCATTTGGTAGCCTTCACTTCCAAAGTTAGCACTAACAAAGTGCTCTCCACTTTCTAATTTACGCGTGAATATTTGAATAACACCACCAATGGCATCAGAACCCCACAATGCTGCACGAGGTCCTTTAACTATTTCAATACGTTCGACTAATTCAGGAGCAATATTCTGTATATTTGTGGACCCTAAACTTGCAGAACTGATACGAACACCATTAAGTAATACTAATGTATGACTCGCATTTGCACCACGCATATAAACTGATGAAGTTTGACCACGGCCACCATTAGTTGAGATATCAAGCCCTGATACAGTTGAGAGCATATCCAGAACTGATTTAGGCTGAATTCGCTCTATATCAGCTCGGGTGATAACAACCTGTGTAGCTAATGAGTCATCAACGCTTGTTGCAAAACGATTAGCGGTAACTGTAATTGTTTCTAATTCAGAGTCTTCAACTGTCGCGTTCGCATAAGCTACTGATGACGTTAAGCTTGAAAAAATAACACCTGCAATAGCAAGTTGGATAGGAGTTTTATTAAATAATTTAGTTTTCATATGACCTCTTTCTATGATGCCCTCCGCACCATGTTGATCTCGTTTTTTGTGTTTTTTATACAAACTTCAAATAAACGAGATAATTACGTAAATTACAGAGTATCGGACTTATATTATGGTGAAGTAATAAGTTCACCATAATAATTACCATTGCGGGGGCAGTGCCAAATTTTCATTGGCTTCCCCTGTAATTCACAATTAATAGATATTAATATCTATCGGTTAAGTTTTTGAAAAGCTATCTATGCTGATCAATTTTTTCACACATATCTTCAATACCACTTAACATTCTGGTGCTGAATCTATGTAATAAATCTGCGTCAACGTGAATAAATTTATTGTTTTTCACCGCTGGTATTTCTGGCCATTTTTGCCAATTAATAATAGGTTGTGGTTTATCAGAATTTTCATCAGGTAAAACGATTAAATGTGGCTGAGCAACAATCACGTTCTCAGTACTTATTTTTGGATAAGGCGTAGGGTTGCTTTTAAAAACATTCACGCCTTGACAAACCTCAATTAATTGATTTATCCATGTTGTGCCATTAATTGTCATCATTGGCTCTGACCAAAGTTGGTAAAAAACAGGGATTGGTCGTTTATTCTTATTTTTAATACGTAATGCTGATAAACGCTTTTCATAAGCTAAAGCCACGCTTTCAGCTTGCTTTTGATTACCCGTTAACTCGCCATAATAGCGTAACTCGGTGGCAACATCAGCGATATTTTTAGGGTTACTCATGACAACTTTGAGCCCTAAGCGCTTCATTTTATCAATATCACTTTGCGAATTACCCGATTGCCATACAATAACCAGATCAGGGTTCAGGGCTAATATTTTTTCTATTTGCATCCCGTGATAACTGCCGACACGTGGAATGTCTAAAGCCGCTTTTGGGAAATCAGCGTAATTAACAGTACCTACAATTTTATCACCAGCGCCTATATCAAATAACATTTCAACGATATGTGGTGCCAAAGCGATAATGCGTTGCTTAGGTTTTTCAGCAAAGCTTTTAGCGGGTAATACAATAAGTAATATACTCGCCAATGCTAGCGATAAAAATCGATTTGTCATGTTATTTAACCTTTTTACAATATTTTTATATGCGTATTCACAGTAAATATTTGCTGTGAGTATTTATCATGAAAACTAAGCACGCGATGCTTGGGTTGTTTTACCGTTTCTAATTATGTATTCGATTACTGGTATTTTTAAATGCTCCCGACATACATCTGCCAAACGCTGCAATTGATGTTCTCTATGTTCGTTAAGGTTAATCGTTTGTTGGATATCATTATTGCTGTCTAGCCAATCAACTAATAACTGTGTTGCTTCACCTTCATCAAAAATACCGTGCAGGTATGTACCGGCTATTTGGTTGTCATTTGAAACACAGCCATCTGTTGCTTGATTGTCACTTTTGTCGATTAAAAGATCTGCGGGAGCTTCTGTGTCATTGAGCTCAGATCTATATTCAGGTTTAGAAATACCACAATGAATTTCATAACCTCTGACCAAACAATTTTTATTACCTAATACCATCGTTGCAGAGACTTGTGATAATACTTTTTCGGGCGTTAACTCGGTAACAATATCAAGCAAACCTAAACCCGTGATAGTTTTAAGGTTTGACTCAATACAATGAGGATCACTAATTACTTTACCTAGCATTTGATAACCTCCACAAATGCCAAACACTTTTCCGCCATAACGTAAATGACGTTCAATATCTGTTTGCCAGCCTTGTTCTTTAAAGAATTTCAGATCAGAAATGACATTTTTACTGCCGGGTAAGATAACTAATTCACAGTCATTAATACGTTCGCCCATTTTGACATAACGTAAGTTAATTTCAGGGTTCAAACGCAAGGTATCAAAATCAGTATGATTACTGATATGCGGCAATAACGGCACGACTATATTAATTTTCGCTTGGTCTACGGTATTTTCTATCGCTACAGCATCTTCTGCATCAAGGGCTAAATCATGCAAGTATGGCAATACACCTAATACCGGTTTACCTGTTTTTTCTTCAAGCCAATCAAGACCTGACTCCAATAATTTAATATCACCACGAAATCGATTGATAATAAAACCTTTAACGCGATTCTGTTCTGAAGGAGACAGTAATTCTAATGTACCCACTAAATGAGCGAATACACCACCTCGGTCAATATCAGCCACGAGAATGACTGGACAATCAACGGCCTCGGCATAGCCCATATTGGCAATATCATTTTCACGTAAATTTATCTCCGCTGGGCTACCTGCCCCTTCAACCATTAACAGTTCAAACTCATCTGCTAAACGATGATGAGAGTCGAGTACAGCATCCATCGCAACTTTTTTATAGTCGTGATAACTCGTCGCTTCCATATTTGAAATTGCTCTACCGTGAACAATAACTTGCGCACCGGTATCGCTATTTGGTTTCAGTAATATTGGATTAAAATCAACACGTGGCGCAATATTCGCTGCAACAGCTTGTAGTGCTTGAGCTCTGCCGATTTCACCACCATCGCTGGTTACGGCGCTATTTAATGCCATATTTTGTGGCTTAAACGGTGCAACTTTATAACCTAAGTTTACAAATACTCGGCATAAGCCAGCAACTAATGTACTTTTACCGGCATCAGACGTTGTGCCTTGTACCATTAATGTTTTCATGACTTATTATCCTGAACGTCAGATTTTAGTGTAAGCGGCAAGCCAGCCATCACAAAATCAACTTGGTTAGCTAACTGGGCAAGATTTTGATGTAACCAACCCGCTTGATCGACGAACTGCCGAGACAATTCCCCCATAGGAACAATGCCATGACCTACTTCATTGCTGACAAAAATAAGTTTCTTTGATTTATAGCGACTTTTATCGTTGATAAATTGGTTTAAAAATTCAATAAATTTCGTTTTTTGTTGATCATAAAAATCACTGTTTTCATGACACAAACAATTGCTTAGCCACAAGGTTAAACAATCTATCAATACACAATCACTTTTTTGTAAAGCCTCTTTAATTGCTTCTGCTAAATATAACGGGGATTCAAGTAGGTCCCAATGTTGAGGACGATCGCCTTGGTGTTGAATAATACGCTGGTTCATTTCTTCATCGTGAGCTTGCGCTGTGGCGAGATAACAAACAGTCAGTCCTTCTGACTCAGCTTTTTTTGCTATATTTTCAGCTAGGCGAGACTTTCCAGAGCGTGCTCCACCTAAAATTAAATGAAGCCTATTCAATTGAGTATTGCTCATAAACGTATCTCTGCAAAAAATGCTGTAGAAGGCGAAGCTAATACCAGAAGAACAATATAAACCGCTACTTCTAAAAGTTGTTGCGCCGCACCTAAACAATCTCCGGTAAAACCACCTAACTGACGATTAAACCAAATAATCAATAAAAAACGTATCATCCATAAACACACAATCATCACTAAACAGTGCAGTAGAGGTAATAAAGTAAACAACACAATAGCGCCGGTAATGAGTAATATTAATAAACCATTGAGTGATAAATGCTGCGCTAGTGGTTTGACTTTAGATTGCGCATCTTCACTGACATAAGACATGCTAAAAATCAAACTGGTACTTACCGTTCGGCTCAAGGTATGTGCTAAAACTAACGCCAATGAAATTGCTAACACTGGGTTCTCGTTATGGGTACTCAATAAAACTAAACTTTGATATTTGATCATTAATATAAAAAACAAGCCTGCAGCACCATATGTGCCCAAACGACTATCTTTCATAATATTTAACTTTTGTTCAACGGTCCAACCGCCGCCAAATCCATCCCAAACATCTGCCCAGCCATCTTCATGAAAAGCGCCAGTAAGCAATAAACCACAAGCCATAGATATAAGTACGGCTAAAGAAATAGGTAAAAAACTAGAAAGTAGTATTAAAATTAAAGCTGTAACTACACCAATGAATAAACCAATTAATGCAAAGTATCGGCTCGCTTTATGTAGCATTTCAGGTTTAACAACATCAGGTAAATTAACCGGCACACGTGTAAAAAAACTCAGCGCTAATAACAACAAATAATATTGTTGGTGGCATTGTTGTAAAAGCGATTGTTTACTCATTTATCGTTCAGCTCTGCTATCTTTCGAATCAGTCACATCAGTCACTTGAGCTTGAGAAAAACTTGCCATGTCATTATAAAATGCGGCAGAAGCTTGAATTAACGGTAAAGCCAAAGCTGCCCCTGTACCTTCTCCTAGTCGTAATCCTAAATTCAATAATGGTTTAACATTTAAATAATCTAGCATTTTTTGATGGCCTTGCTCGCCTGAGCAATGGGCAAAAATCATATAGTCTTTAACATTTTCATTCAGCTCTATGGCTAACATGGCTGCTGCGGTACAAATAAAGCCATCAACAACAACCAGCATTTGTTTCTCCGCCGCGGCTAACATTGCTGCGGTAATTTGTACTATTTCAAAACCACCTAAACACGCTAAAATATCTTTAGCATTTGTAAGATTTCCTTGATGAAGCGTTAATGATTGTTCAATAACTTGCTGCTTTCGTTTGACGACGTCATCACTTATGCCAGTGCCTCGCCCAACGCTTTCTATTGCAGAAATATTCATCACCGCTGACATAATTGCCGATGCTGATGTTGTATTGCCAATACCCATCTCACCAAAAGCGATGATATTACAGCCGCTTTCATGGGTTGAGTTTACTAAGGTCGTCGCTTTCTGAAAACCTAATTCCACTTGCTCTTTGCTCATAGCAGGCGATACATTCAGCGGCTCAGTAATGTGACCTAAACGTTGATCAATAACACCCGAATAACTTAGTGCTGGAGATAGAATACCGGCATCAACGACACTTAATTGCCAGCCTAATTGTTTACAAAAGACATTAATGGCCGCGCCACCTTTCGCAAAATTAGCCACCATTTGTGATGTCACTTCACTGGGCGCAATTGAAACCCCTTCAGCAGCGACGCCATGGTCACCAGCAAAAATAAATAAATTAGGCTTATTAAGACTTAGCGATTTATTGTTATTATTTGATGATGACAACTGAACGCGTGCAATTCTTTTGGCGGTATCTTCTAATTGCCCTAATGCTCCCAAGGGCTTCGTTTTCCCATCAATCGTCGCTTGAATCTCTTCATCAAACGCATGGGTGATTTTTTTAATAGAAAAGTTCATCAATAGCTCCTTTAAGCTTTATTTTTGCGGAAGTACAGCAAGGATAAAAAGAATAAACTACCAACAGCGGATGTTATAACACCCACAGGAAGCTCTTGATTCTCTAAAACGATACGGGATAGCACATCAACCCAAATCATGAAAATCCCGCCAACTAAAGCTGTCAACATAATGCCAAAAACAGTGCCTTGAGAAACAAAATATCGCACAATATGCGGTATCATCAGGCCAACAAAACCAATGCCGCCACACAAAGAAACCAGTGTTGCCGTGATCAATGAACTCAATACGAGCATCACCAAACGAAAACGGTTTACATTTATACCCAACGTTGTCGCACTTTCATCACCTAATAACATCGCGTTTAATTGGCGCCGATACGCTAACATCATCACTACACAACTAGTAATAACTACAGCTGGAAACCATAAAACGCCCCATTGTGCTCGTGAAAAACTGCCCATCGTCCAAAATAATACTGCTGTTACTGCTTGTGGATCTGTGTGATAAAGCAATAAACTTGTGAATGAACTAAACAAAAATGACAAAGCCACGCCTGCCAATAGCATAGACTCTACTTGCTGGCTTTGTTTACGCCCTGAAATCATCAACAGCATTAACATCGCTATTAAACTTCCTGCAAAAGCAGCTACAGGTGTCACCAATGAGATTGTGCTACCAAGTAAAACAATAGAAATAACGACACCTAAAGATGCGCCTGAAGAAATACCAAAAAGGTAAGGGTCAGCTAACGGGTTTCGCGTAACCGTTTGTAAGATAAGCCCTGATACTGCTAAGCCACAACCCGCTAAAAACGCTAAAATTGTGCGCGGCATTCTCAGTTCCCAGATAATACGTTCAAAAAACAAAACATCTCGAGCGTCTTTTTCTTGTGAGAAACTCGCAAGTAAACTTGAAATAACATCACTAAAGCTAATATCCGCTGCCCCTAAAGATAAAGAAGCGATAAAACTCAATAGGCCGAAACTGAGGGTAAGAAAAAGAATCGCTGAGTGATTCATTCTATTCATGGGTAAACTCACTTTTATGCTCGATTTGATTTACGGTTTTATCGTGAGTGTCGTAACCATAAAAATATGAAATATGGGGAACATTATGCTGAGAATGAACAGATACTTCTGCGCAAACGCCAAAGACATTCGACAACATTTCACTCGTGATAACTTCTTGTGGTGTGCCCTGTTCAACCAACTTACCTTTATTTAATACAATAAGCTGATCGCACATCGCGCTTGCAAGATTTAAATCATGAAATGATGCAATAACGGTTATACCCAGTGATTTAGCTAACTCGATAACCTGAATTTGATAACGCACATCAAGGTGACTGGTGGGTTCGTCCATAATTAACAAGCTAGGTGATTGCACAATGGCACGTGCAATTAATGCTCTTTGTTTTTCGCCGCCAGACAAGTGTTCAAAATTTTGTAAGGTTTTTTCAACTAAACCGACTTGTTTAATGGCGCAGTCTATTTTTTGTCTGTCGCTGGATTGTTCACGGGTGAATAAACCTTTATGCGGAAGTAAACCCAGAGCAACAATGTCATACACGGTTAAATTAAAGTGCGTAGGTGTTTCTTGTAAAACTACAGCAATATCTTGCGCGTATTGATAAGCGTCGTATTGTTGCCAAATATCTTGATGGTTGAATTTAACTGAACCTGAATCTGGTTTTATATAACGATATAAGCATCGCAGTAAACTCGACTTTCCAGCACCATTAGGTCCCAGAATTCCGGTAAAACTACCTTTATTTATAGCAAAGGAAATATCATCTAGAATGAGCTGATTATCAGCATGCCAAGAAACATGCTGCACTGAAAGCAAATCAGTTATCGCTGTAGGTATTGATGAGGATTGATCATTGCTAGTATTCAAAAATTGCTACTCACACGTATTGACACTTTGGAGTAGCCAAACAGAGCACAATCAATATCTAGTATTTTGAAAATAATACAAGAGTTGAATATACAATGTTCGAGTAATCCCGCTCGACTTTGTTGGTTATGCCTAACCTTTAGATAGACATCTGACTCTTAATTAATGGGTATCCTGACTTAAGCTTTACATCATTAGAACAAGACTAATAAAGCTTTTACAGTTGCGGGTACAGTTGTGGATTCTCACCACATTCCCACATTAAAAAGGAGCTAACTAATTTTATCAGGCGATTATCGTCAGCTAGATAAAAATAGCAAGGTTTAATTGCCAATAAAGGTGAAAATATAGACAAATGTACTAAATATGTTACCAAACAATTTTTGGCCAAACCTCACCTTGCTCGTCTGTGTAAACCGTAACTTTTACGAATTTTGCATAAGGAATGTCAATATTACTCATGTGAGCAGTACCGGGTATGGGCAATTTCAACACGCGGGCAATAATATGTTTAATAACGCCGCCATGGGCAACCACTAACGTATTACCTTTTGGTGCGATTGTTAACCATTGCTGCCACCACGTATCAACCCTTTGTACAAAATGATCCATAGCTTCACCATTAGGTGGAGTATGATCCCAAGGGTTTTGCCAAAAATCACCAATAGAACTCTGCTGTTTACTCGATTTTATTTCCCATAAATCTTTATATGTTCTTCCATCCCAATCACCAAAATCCATTTCCTTCAACCTATCGTCGAGCTGAAGATTAATATTATTGTTCATTGCATACTCTTCGGCAAATAATCTGCAACGTTGTAATGGTGAACTTATACAGTAAGATATTTCAGGTATTGGTTGGCTGGTTTTCCATAATGATTTCAGACCATTATCAGAAAGTGCAACATCGGTTTTACCCGTTAAAATTCCGGGTGTGGAGATTTCACCATGACGTAATAAATATAAAGTGCGTTGATGCAATGCCCTGTACCTTTTTAAAAAATTTTCGCTAAAGTATTAATAGGGTAACCTTAAATTTAATGTTGCGTAAGTTATATATTTCTCTACATTAAAGCTAAACAACATATTAAAACTTGCAATAAATATCATGGTATAAAGACATGATTTTAATTAACTTGGGTATCATTACAATTGTTGCTATATTGTTGGAATGATAAACATTTAAAGTAATTCTCTTTTGCTTAGGAAACGCTTTGACAACGCTACCCAAAAAACAACTATTATTACTCAATACTAATACGCAAAGACTCGCATTATTAGAAGAATTATTAGTAACAGGCACTCAATTTAACATTTTGATAGCTTCATCAACTCGAGAAGCGATTAATATATTAAAAAATGAAGCTATTGATTTTGTTGTAAGTAATATTAACTTAGACAATTTTGATGGTTGGCGTTTAGCTAGAATGGTACGTTCTGGTGTTTTGAAATGCTCCGCTGATACGCCTTTTGTAGTAGTTGCAAATACTTGGTGTGAACACATTGCAAGTGCTACAGCACGAGAATTTGGTATCAACAGTCTTATTTCCTTTTCAGAACATGAAAAGTTATTAACTATCATAAACGATAATCAACTTACACCACTTGAGGATATGGAAAAATCTTCTTTGTTAGTCATTGAAGATAATCCTGATACCCGCCATTTAGTTAGTAGGATTTTAGCCACTCGTTTTACTATTGATAGTGCTGAAGATGGTGAATCAGGTTTAGACTTATGGCGTAAGAATAATTACTCACTCGTATTGCTCGATGTTATGTTACCGGGCATATCTGGCAATCAAGTGCTTGAAGCCATGATGCAAGAAAAACCATCTCAATCTGTCGTAATAATGACCGCCAATCATACGATGGAACTGGCTGAAGAGTTAATGTTAAATGGTGCGGCAGACTTTGTTACCAAACCTTTTAGAGCTGAGCAACTTCGCCGTGTATGTGAAACAGCATCAAGACGTGAAGACTACATCATTAGTAATTTACAGTTTGCTGACAAAGTAAAATCTTTGAATCAAAGCCGTGCCCAATATAAAGAAATATCAGAGCAACACCAAAGTTTATTAGATCAACTTGGCTCTATTATTATTGAGCTTGATGATAACGGTAATATTTCTTTTTTGAATAAGGCATGGGAAAAATTTACCGGTTACTCTATAAATGAATCGCATCAGCGTTCATTACTCGACTTTATGGAAAAACCTCATGCAACTGGAAGTTATATTTCCAACGAATTAAAAACCATTCTTTCAGGCAACGTAAAATCACACAACTTTGAATTTAAACTGAAAAATAAATTTAGTGAAGAATTATGGGTAGAAGCACGCTTTGAAATAACCACGGCAAAAGATCATAAAAGCCGTTGTATCTCAGGTACTATCGATAATGTAACGTCTCGTAAAAAAGCGCAGAGTGATCTTGAATACTTGGCTATGCACGACGGCTTAACAGGTCTTTATAATAGACTTTACTTTGAAGCAGAACTAAAACAATTTTCAGCAACCGCTTCTCGCGGTAATGGTCCCCACGCCTTACTTTATTTGGATCTAGATCGCTTTAAAGTGATTAATGATACGTTAGGCCACCACCATGGTGACATTGTTCTACGAAACATATCAGAATTGCTTAGTTCTCGTTTAAGAGAAACAGATTTTATTGCCCGCATCGGTGGTGATGAGTTTGCATTATTATTTCCCAATACAGATCAAAATACAGCACTCACATTATCAACTAATTTATGTAAATTACTTGATGATTACCAATGTAGAATTGAAGGTCAGGTTTTTAAAGTCAATTGTTCTATCGGTATTGCCGAAATTAACGGTGAAGAGTTTTCCGGTGAAGAATTACCTGCTGAAGAGTATATGAAACGGGCAGATATAGCGCTCTATGCAGCAAAGAAACAAGGACGTAATATAGCCCATATTTATAGTAAACATGACGCGTTAAGTAAAGACTTACAAGCGAGCCTTGAATGGGCAAGAACACTACATCAAGCAGTAGCAGATGATAATTTAGTATTACACTTTCAACCCATAATAAATATTAAAACAAAAGAAATTGCTTATTACGAAGCGTTAGTCCGGTTAGAGCTTGATGGAAAAATTATACCTCCTGGTGATTTTATTCCTGCATTAGAACGTGAAGGCGATATGAGTTTACTTGACAGACAAGTGATCAGTAAAGCTATCTATTATTTAGCCCACCACAGCGAATTAAAGAAAATAGCGATCAACTTGTCAGCTCAAGGGTTCAGTGATGAGCGATTATTACCGCTTATTGAAGAGAAGCTTAAACAGTATCAAGTTAATGCCAATCGTATCATTTTTGAGTTAACCGAAAGTGCCAGTTTAAGTAACATAATCGCTACACAAAATATGATTGAAAAACTTAGCGCCCTAGGTTGTGCTTTCTCTATTGATGATTTTGGCACCGGTTTTAGCACCTTTAATTACCTTAAGCAGTTGCCAGCAGAATCAGTAAAAATAGATGGTTCATTCATTGTAGATTTAGCCACTAATCCTGTTGACTTAGCGCTAGTTAGAGCGATTTATGAAGTAGCGACCGCTTTAGGTAAAAAGACGGTGGCAGAGTTTGTCGAAAATGAAGAGACTCTGATTATACTCTCTGAAATAGGCGTTACTTATGCACAAGGGTATCATTTAGGTAAACCCAAGCCAGTATATGAAATATTCAAATAGAGTGATTTAATTAATAAAAAAATAATACACATAATAATAATTCGAGGTATTAAATGAAGATCTCAATATTAGCTAAAGAAAATTTACAAAAGGAGGTTAAATTAAACAAGGATTGGGATAACGCAGATTTAATTATAGAGTATTTAAGGTTACTCGAAGTTGAATTTGTATTCGGTGTTCCTGGAGGCGCTATTGAACCACTATTTAATGCCTTAGCAAGAAGAGAAAAAGACGGAGGGCCTAAAATAATTGTTGCCCGACACGAAGCTGGCGCTGCTTTTATGGCCGAAGGTTATGCAAGAGAAACTGGAAAACTTGGCGTTTGTTGTGCAACTACAGGACCTGGCTCCACAAACCTTTTAACCGGTGTTGCTTCCGCTTATGCAGACAATGTACCTCTGCTAATTATTACCGCACAAACCCCTTTACCTAAATTCGGGCGAAATGCTTTACAAGATTCCTCTTGTACAGCCGTAGATACCGTCTCTATTTTTAAACATTGCACTCGCTACAGCACCCTTATTTCGCATACTGAACAAATTAACACAAAATTAATCGCGGCAATTATGGCCGCGAACAGAACACCAAATGGACCTGCACACATCAGTATTCCTTCAGATATATTACGTCAAAAACCGACTAAAGGTTCTGAAATTAAAGTCGCACGATTAGTTCAAGAATTTACTCTAACCGATAATGATGCAGTCGATAAGTTGACCTTAATGCTTTGTAATTCATGGCGTGTTGCGTTGTTTTTAGGAAAAGGCTGCGGTCCAGCAATTGATGAAATCATGCGGTTTTCTGACCTAACACATGCACCTATTGTCGCAGGGCCTTCTGGCAAGCGTTGGGTAGACGGGTATCACTCACGCTTTAGAGGCGTATATGGCTTTGCTGGCCACCAGAGTGCTCATGACACCATGGAAGATGACGGCATAGACCTCTTGATCGCCGTTGGTACACCCATTACTGAAATAGGAACTGGAGGTTGGCATTCCCATTTATTAAATGACCGACTCGTTCATATAGACTCTACCGTAGAACATTTTTCCCGTACTCCTATGGCTAAACATCACGTTTGTGGTGACTTAAAACTGATATTCATGCAACTCAATGAAAATATTAGACAGGGAATAAAATGGGGACGTTCATGGGGATCTGTTGATCCTATTCAGCAAAAATTTAAAAATGAGAAATCTGAAAAATCACCGCATGGATACCAAATTACATTAAATGACCCAGACTCATGTTATTCAGATGCTATCCCTTTAAAACCTCAGCGAGTTGTCTCTGAATTTTCCCGCCACATTCCATTAGATTTTCGTCTGCATTTAGATGCAGGGAATACTTGGGCTTGGTTCACGCATTATTATCATCGTAAATCTACCCGAGGCTATTACCATATTGCTATGGGATTCGGATCAATGGGTTGGGCAATAGGTGCTTCTATTGGTACGTGTTTTGGCAGTAAAGAGCCTTCTATTTGTATTACTGGAGATGGAAGCTATTTAATGTCAGGTCAGGAAATCACCGTTGCATCACAACACCAAATACCGGTTATTTACGTTATTTTAAATGACAGTGAATTAGGCATGGTTAAGCATGGACAAAAACTCGGTGGTGCTGAAGAAGTTGGATTTGAATTACCCATGATCAGTTATGCAAAAATGGCCGAAGCGATGAACATAGAAGGCATCACAATAAGAACACCTGAAGATTTAGTCGCTATTGATTGGCAACGCCTTGGTGAGAAAAAAGGTCCAACCATGATCGACATTATAATCGATGCTAACGAAGTCCCTCCCATGGGACAAAGAGTTAAGGGTTTAGCAGATGGTTCTGAGTCTGCTACTCCAGGAGGTTAATAAACTTAGTGCTGAGGGAGCTCTCTTGGCGCTTTTCCTGTGTATTCTATGTCATCACAAGTAAGCGGTAGGAATGAATTTTCAGGTTGATTGATATTATCACCGTAACAAGCAGTGACACCACTTGCGACTCTTAAACTGTTAATTTGATATACTTCCTCTGGGCTGAACTCTTGATCAAGCAAAAATGCGGCACTCAACCCGTCTATATTCATTCCCATCGTGTACTTGCTTTCCATAAAGTCTGATATTTCATCCGCCAATATCGTATATTTTCCTTTACTGAATCCAAGCCTTACTGCCATTTTTTGATGAGGTGTTATTCTTTCATCATCACTTGCCACAGGCCTAACAAAGCCTGGGACTGCGGGCATACCTTGTTTGACCGGTAAATTACCGATAATTTCTTCAACTGTTTGTCCGTTTTCAAAATCTGATAGAGCGCTTTTGATAAAGTGCATCGTTGCACATGTAGATTGACTGCCGCCATAAATTCTAGAGTCAGCGCAAAGTGCACCTGCTGCAGTGGCCGAAGACGGAGAAACTTTAAGTGTTCCACTTAGTGCCCCAATTTGATTACACCAAATCCGCGCATCAGGGTAGCTCATTGCAATAAAGTTATTTTCTAACCAAGCAGACAAATTTTTTGAAATCAGCCGTCCCGTTATATTTAAAACAAGAACTTGAAAATAACTCACTTGATCAAATAAATCGTTAAAGAGTGAATACCCACGAATAGTTACGTCAATTCCCCCTTGCCACTTACCAATATTAGTTGATATTTTATTTTGTCTTTTTTGCCAATAAAGTGTTTTTTGATCACTCTTATTTAGTAAGCTCATATTGAGAGTCCTCCAACATTGGGATTGCAGAGACAGGATTATGTGTTTGCTCTAAGCCATATGCCATAAGCCCTGGAGCTCTCAAAAACTGATAAAGAGCAATACTTTCTCTCGATCCGAATGAAAGCTCATGAAACACACATGCAGCTAAACCAACATCCAATATACCTACATGATGTTTTTCTAGTTCTACAATTAGTTTTTGTACCCATTTCATAGTTTTTCCACTAGGCTTAACAGACAGTAGTTGTTTGAAAAATCTTGCTGATAATATATCTATTTCCCCATAGGACTGTCCAAAGCCTGGAGCAATGTGTTTTTCTTTATCAGTCCAATTAGCAAGTATTTTGGTAGCAACGACTTCTGCTGGTTTATCTATATTATTTTCAATAAACTCCCAACAATTCTTTACTTCGATAGCACCTAATTGTTCTCCACCGATTGCCATTAAAGAAATAGGTAATATATGTTCAGCATTTGTTTTACAAATACCTGCATTCATTGCAGCACGTGATGCAACATGTCTTGGGCTTGGCAAAGATAACAGCACCATGAGTACTTTAAGTAGCTTTTTATTTTTGTTATTTGATGGAAGTTCACCACCAAAAAGTAAAAATACAATTTCTGCCATTGAGCTATTTTTGGCTAAATCTTCAAGATCATAGCCTGCTAAATAGAGTTTATCAGTTTGAAAACTATTGTTTTCACTCGCCTTTTCTAAACATATTTTTGTAGTTATTTTTTTCATAATAAAACCTAAATATCAATATCAATAGTTTTGCATTTACATCGTATAATTAAGGCTGACCCAAGCAGCTCTCTTTTCCATTGGATAGTCTCCTGCTATTTGTCCATCACTTGGTTCAAAATACGCTTTATCAAACAAATTTTTCACTGATAGGTCAATTGTCATATTATGAGAGAGGCGAAATGAAGCAGTTAAATTAGTAGAGCTGTAATCTTTAATCCCACCTCTCGTATCTATTGCTAATCGACTTCGATCTAAAATCCAGCGAGAGTCTAGATGTAAATTTATATCCTCGCTAACTTGCCATTGCAAAATCATGTCGAGCATCTTTGCAGGAGCGTCGGCTACGACATCATCAGATTCAACATCTTTCGATTTTTGCCAAGCATAGCCAATTTTAAAATCGACTGCATCAGATATTCTCCACTCTGACTCGACTTCAAAACCTTGACCACTCTGGCTAGTAGCATTTTGCGCTGTATTAGTGCCGTCACCGTTTGATAACCAACTGATCATCTTTTCAGAACGGTATGAAAAAACATTTAATTGTAACTTCCAATCAAAAGTCGGACGGTAATCAAATGATATTTCATAGGTTTTTATCCTTTCAGGCGATAAGTTATCATTGCCAAGTACAACGGGATTATTTACCGCATATAACTCTTGAAATGATGGTGCCCTAAATGCGGAGCCATACAAAAACTTAGTTGTTAGATTATGCTTAGTTTGCCAAACAAGCGCTAATCTAGGATTAAAAGTACTTCCAAAATCAGAATAGTGATCATATCTAGCTCCTGCGGTAAACTCCCAGTCAGGTGCTATTTCCCATTCATCTTGCAGTGACAAAAATTTCAAATTTCGTTCTTGATTAAACATGTATATAAAAGGAGTGCCCGTGACATTTGTTAACGTTGAGTCTTGAAATATCTCACTACCATCTAAAACTCCAGGCCCAAAGTTTTTATACTCTTCCTGCTTTGCCTTGATAGTTCTATAACCGATTTCCAAACGTAATTTATGCTGTTCAATACCTGTATAATTGGATACTAAATTCATCCCACGATATTTCTCATGCGCAATTGGTTGGCCAATTACCCCCTCAGTAAAAACAGTAAAACCTGTTGGTACGCCCTGATCATTAAATACTCTAGGAAGTGCCATTCCGGGAGGGAAAATCATAAAGTAAGTATCATCATCATAACTCTGATAATAGGCTGAAAAATCAAAATGAAGTGCATCAGTATGTTGCCATTGATAACCTGAACTGAGTGTTACTCCTTTCGTTTTTTCATAATCTCTATTAGATAAAGCCTGAGCTGCACCTGCCCCTGTTCCACCATCATTCTTTAAATACCAAGCTTTGGCATAAAAGCCTTTGTATGCTAATTCAGCGTGAATATCGAGTGTTTCTAGTTCCGTATCTAACGATGCAGGTGCAATTGAAAGAACACCTAAACCAAAGCCATGCATAGCGTCAGTTTCTACAATACGACTACTGTCTCCTTTAGAGTCATGCCACTGCGCATTAAAACTATATTTTAGTTCTTCATCAGACTTTACAAAATTAAGCCAAGTGCTTTTAGTATTGAACGATCCATACTTTATTCCAAAGTCAGTTCCAGAAATTGAGTCAACACCTTTGGTAATTATATTAATAACACCTGAGTAAGCGTCAGCACCATAAATAGCTGAACCAGGGCCTCTAATTACCTCAATTTTTTCAACCAAATTGATGCCAATATTAAATTGTTCCCATCGAGACCCCGTATATTCATAGTTAGCTCTTTTACCATTAATCAAAACCAATGTTTGTGGGTTTTCTGATGTATGTATCCCTCGAATAGAAAAATTAGGTTTCATTCGATCCAAGTTTGAAGGATACATGTGAATACCCGTAATACTTTCTAAAGCATCATAAATATTATTGGCTCCCATATTTTTGATATCTTGGGCGGTGATAACCGTTGCAACAGAAGGAGCTAAATGAATAGATTTTTTAGTTCCTGTAGCAATACTTACAAATTCTTCATCGCCATAAAAGTCTTCTAATGAATCATCAAAATCATCGGCGAACTCATCATTCTCAATCTGAGTTGAGTTGTCATTAAAGTCATTGCTGGCTAACAATAAAGGTGAATGAATGGTCAAAGCTGCCATTAATGATAGTGTTAAAATACTTCGAGTAAAAGACATAAGGAGTTCCTTAGTAATACATTATTATTCAGTGATTTTAGCTTTCTTTTGTTATCAATTAATTCGTTATCGTTATTCTTGTATTTTTATATAGTTAAATATCTGCATGTAGTGACTGTTTTACTGAGAACACTGAACCTATGCCCAGTTCGCTTTCAACGCTTATTGTTGCGTCCATTAATTGACAAAAGTTTTGAGTAATTGCCATGCCTAAACCTGTCCCTTCAAAGCGCCGAGTTTGGCTGCCATCAACTTGAGTAAACTGTTCAAAAATAAAGTCTAGTTTATCTTTGGCTATTCCGACACCTGTATCGGAGACTGAAAAGTGTAAAAAACTTTTATCATTAAATATGTCAAAGGTAATTTTGCCATTTCTCGTAAATTTACAGGCATTGCTGAGTAAATTTAAAAACACTTGCATGAGTTTTTGTCTATCAATCATTAATATTGATGTTAATGAGCCTATGTTAACGATGAGCTCATTGTTGTTAGCATTAGCCATTGGACGAACTGTATCTAGGGTTTCATGAATTAAATTATTAATATTGACTGCTTTTAGGTGCAAATCCATACGCCCTGCTTCAATTTTAGCTAAATCAAGAATGTTGTTAATTAAGGCGAGTAAGTTATGAGCACTGCGAATGCTTTTGTCTAAATCTTCTACTTGTGCGTCCATACACTCTAGTTCTAAGTCTTCTCTTACTAAGTCAGTGTAACCAATAATGGCTTGTAAAGGAGTACGCAATTCATGACTTATGTTTGCTAAAAATTCAGATTTATGTCGACTCGCGGTTAAGGCTCCGTCTCTGGCAACGACTAATTCTTGTGTTCTGATTTCAATTTCTGACTCTAACGTATCTTGGTTTTTCTCTAAGGTATTATTTTGCTGCTCTAGCGTTGACATCATTTGGTTGTAGGTTTCAGCAATCTGCCTGATTTCTAGTGTGCCATTGATGGGGGCTTTTGAATAAAGCCCTGAGTCTCGCGCATTTTCCATTGTTTGAGACAATATTAATAACGGTTCAATCATGCGGTTAATAATCCAGCTAATTAAAAAGGCTAAAATAATGGCGATGAATGTACCGATAGATAAGTTGTTAATAAAAATAGCTTGCTGAATTTCATGCAAAGTGGTTTTATTAAATTTAATGATCACGTGACCTAAAACTTTGTTTTCTGTTGCTTCTTCATCAGGGTCAATCAAATCCTCATCATAAAGGTCTTCGGCATAATTAACAGGTGCACTAAAAACCCAAAACGAATCGTTTTCTTCTAACAACTCATTTTGCTCTAGTATTTTTTGAGTGGGTACCTTAATTTGGAGAGTTAACAATTCAGTAGACGATATGATTTTTTCTCCATCATCTTTGTATATAGCGACATTGATAACAGAAGCGAATCCTTGTGTTTGCTTTATTGCTTCTTGGGCATTTTCTTCACTACCCGTTAGAAGTGCTAATAAGGCTTGGTCGGCGAAGTTATGAGTAATTTGTATATTATTATTTATGGTAGTTTTTCTTAAGGTTTGGCTAGATTGCCAAGCAGTAAGAATAGAGGTTATTAAGGTTAACAATATAATGCTAACGACAACGATAGTTAATAGTTGTCGTTTAAAACTAACAGGTCGCTTAACAGTGTTTTGTTTTAATGGCATTATTTTGAAGGCTACTCTGGAAACGTTAATTCAAATGACTGTTGTTGCTCAGAGCTATATTTTAGCCCTAAGTGTGCAGCAGTTCGTAAATTTACGGCTAATAATGTTGATTTCAAAGCAGCAAAATTCTTTTGTTCGGGTTGCTGTGCTAGTTCATACACCATAGTGAATAAATGTTTACCTAAGGCAAAGTTATCCGGGTAGGTAGAGAAAAGTGCCCCGCGTTTTGCGTGTGAAGGTTTACTAGAGAACACCACAACTTCTTTTGCCCAAGCTTTTTCTAAAATGAGGGGTAAGGTAATTTTGTCATGCGATGATATACGATCGAATGGCAGCCATATTGCGTCTTTATTGGATACGCCGGAAGAGAATATTTGTTGATAAAATTTGATAGCTTCTGCCGTATCACTGACTTCTTGTAAGTTTAAGGTTAACCCTTTTTCTAAAGCAGAACTTTTTGCTAATTCAATTAACCATGCACTTTTTTTACTGTAAGCCACATGAATTTTTTTAACACTAGGCGCAACTTGTTCAAGGTAATTAAATAAGTAAGAGGGATCTGTAATTAAGCTAATGCCTGACAAGCCATTAGGACTAATAGGTAAAGCCCCTGATACGACTTGGAATTTTTTTGTCTGATTATCTAAGGTAAATTTAGACAACTCTTTCGCTAACTTCCAACCTGAACGCCCTAAAACAATAACTTTATTTATGTGCTTTTCTTCAAGGGTTAGTGCTATTTTTTCTGCGTTGAATTTTTTTTCTATTATAAACTTTTCAATGGTTATTTCTTTGCTGTTTTTATTAGCCGCTTCAATGGTGCCTGCGATGATATTTTGATAGATGGAATTATAAGGTTCTTTCGCTTGAGGATAAAAGATAGCAATCTTGTTTGCATATTTATTGTCAGTATTTTCGGCATAGGTATAACCCACTACTAAAAGATTAGACATTAACAATATGTATAAAAACAATTTATTTGCGAAACAATAATTCAACAAGCAGTACCTTAAAATAGTAACTGGATGTTAAGTATACATTTATTTTGATAAAAGACGAGGATAAAAGAAATCATCAACCTAAAGTGTAATAGCACTGAAATAACAGGCGTACCAGAGCATTCAACGTCTGTAATTATTGCGTTATCAAATGATCTTAATTATACAACTTAGAATACTACACCTTGGTCATAAGCACTTGATATACGTTCATTATCATATTTAAGTACATCCTTTAAAATACAATAAGTATGATGACCTAAAGCTGGAGAGGCACTTTGATATTGAATAGGTGTATCCGACAAATTAATAGGCGAAGCAACAACATTAATTAAATCACCATCAGCATTTGGTAATTGCCTAACCATATTTCGATGTTTAATTTGAGGATGTTCGAAAACTTGTTCAAGGGTATTTACTGGCCCACAAGGAACTGATATCAGTTCAAGTTGCTCTAACCACCATTGAGTGGTCTTTGTTTCAATTTTTTTAGCTATCGTCGCGACCACATCGTCACGATTGACCACTCTTTGTGCATTTGTGCTATAGCGTTTATCTAATGCAAATTCGTTAAGCTGACACAATTTACAAAACCTTGAAAATTGGCTGTCGTTACCCACAGCTAAAATTAAATCACCATCTTTTGTTGAAAATGTTTGATAGGGCACAATATTGGGATGCGCATTACCTAGCCGTTGTGGATTTGTATTTGTCGTTAAATAGTTCATTGATTGATTTGCTAACATTGCGGTTTGAACATCAAGCAAGGCCATATCTATGTATTGTCCTGATTTTGTATGAATCCTTGCCATAAGAGCAGCTAGAATAGCATTACAGCTATATAATCCAGTCATTACATCAACAACAGCAACCCCTACTTTCATTGGACTACCCTGTTGTTCACCCGTAATACTCATTAGGCCACCTTCACCCTGTATAATGGCATCATAACCGGGTTTGTGGGCATAAGGACCTGTTTGCCCATAACCCGTAATTGAGCAATAAACTAAATTTGGATTTAATTTTTTCAATTGTGGATAATCTAAACCATATTTAGCCAAATCACCCACCTTATAGTTTTCGATAAAAACATCTGATTGAGCCACTAAGTCTTTTATGATTTCTTGCCCTTCAAAACATTTTATATCAATGGCGATTGATTTTTTATTACGGTTAGCACAATGAAAATACGCCGCTTGAGGCGGCTGTGTATCAGTTCCATTCTTAACAAAGGGAGGTCCCCAAAAACGCGTATCATCGCCCACTTCTGGGCGTTCAACTTTTATGACTTCAGCCCCCAAATCAGCCAACATTTGCGAGGCCCAAGGCCCAGCAAGTATTCGACTCAAATCTAGAACCTTAATGCCAGTTAATGCCGATGGGGTGCTTGCGTTGACTGTATTGTCAGTCATTAACAAAAAGCCTGACAGCCTGTGATAGCACGTCCTAATATCAATGCATGTATATCATGTGTTCCTTCGTAGGTATTGACGGCTTCAAGGTTCATCATATGACGAATTACGCCAAATTCATCACTAATGCCATTACCACCATGCATATCGCGAGCAACACGTGCTATATCAAGAGACTTGCCGCAGTTATTACGTTTTAATAATGAAATTAATTCTACAGGACATTCGTTTGCATCCATTAAACGTCCCATTTGTAAACAGCCCTGTAAACCTAAAGATATCTCAGTTTGCATATCTGCAAGCTTCTTTTGGATAAGTTGGTTTGAAGCTAAAGGCCGACCAAATTGTTGACGGTCTAACGTATAATTTCTTGCGGCATTAAAACAAAATTCTGCTGCACCTAATGATCCCCAAGCTATCCCGAAACGCGCCTTATTTAAGCAACCAAAAGGTCCTGCTAACCCTTTAATTGTTGGAAAGATATTTATATCTGGTACAAAAACGTTATCCATCACAATCTCGCCTGTGATTGAAGCACGAAGCGAAAATTTTCCTTCTATTTTAGGTGCAGATAAACCTTCCATTCCTTTTTCAAGCACGAAACCACGAATATTTCCTTCAAACTTTGCCCAAACAACAAACACATCTGCTATCGGTGAATTCGTGATCCAGATTTTGCTCCCTGTCAAACAATAGCCACCATCAACTTTCGTCGCGTGAGTACTCATCGATGCAGGATCACTGCCTGAGTTAGGCTCTGTTAAACCAAAACACCCCACCCATTCACCTGAAGCAAGTTTAGGTAAATATTTCATCCGTTGCTCTTCAGTGCCATAAGCATATATCGGATGCATCACAAGTGACGACTGCACACTCATCGCACTGCGGTAACCACTGTCGACCCGTTCGACTTCTCGAGCAATCAGTCCATAGCTCACATAATTAACTTCGCTGCCACCATATTGACTCGGTAAAGTTGCCCCTAGTAAACCTAACTGGCCTAACTCGCGCATAATTTCACGATCAAAGCGCTCGTGTCGATTAGCTTCGAGTATTCTGGGCATGAGTTTCTCTTGGCAATAATCATGAGCGGTATCGCTTATCATGCGTTCTTCTTCGGTGAGTTGATTATTTAGAAACATCGGGTCTTGCCAGTTGAATGGTGTTAATTTATCGCTCATGGATTTGCTCGCTTTACCTACAGCTATTCACTGTAATTTTCATTGATGTTGTTACTCTATCCTTAATAATCAAATAAATATAATATATAGAACTTATACTTTTAATAACCTTTATTTATAAGGCTAATATGAATCTAAAACGTCTTGAGTATTTCTGTCAATTAGCCCTGCTGGGCAACTTTACACGAGCAGCAGTTGAAATAGGCATTGCTCAACCAGCTCTCACCATATCAATACAAAAACTAGAAAAAGAGGTCGGATTAAAGTTAATTAATCGTACTGAAAAAAATTCACTATTAACGACTGAAGGTGAAGTTCTCTATAAACTGGCCACCCAACTATTAAGTCAAGCCAAACAAGTGAAGTTAGAATTAGAAGAACTCAAAGATTTGGAGCAAGGTACCATTCGTTTTGGTGTTTCTGCGATGATGGGCTCTTATTATTTTCCTCAAGTATTGACGGAGTTCAAACAAAAACATCCAAAAATAAAAATACACTTGGTTGACCAGGGAACAGCAGCGCTTGAGAAAATGTTAATTAATGGCGAACTTGACTTAGCATTAATCCGTGGTGACTTAGAACATCAACAACTGCGTTATACAGAACTTATTGATGAAGAAATAGTCGCAGCTATGGCTATTTCGCACCCTTTATCGAAACAGAAAACGTTGTCATTGGCACAGTTTTGTATTGAACCTCTTGTATTATTTCATGAAGGTTACTTTTTACGTGAAGTCGTCAGCCAATATGCAGATAAACACGATTTATCATTAGACATCCGTATGGAAACTAATCTTATTGAGTTGCAAAAATCATTAGTTCGAAATCAAGTAGGTATTACTACATGTCTATCGCGCATTCTGAAATACGAGCAGCAGGTCACATCAATTTCGTTTGAGCCCAAAATAGCGTTTAAATTGAGTTTGGCATGGAAGAAAAGTCACTACCTTTCTAGAGCCAGTAAAGCATTCATGGATCACTTAAAGTCCACACTTTAGTCAACAAAATAAAACTATCCGTTATCTTTTTTGTGTCTTAGCGATAAAAGTAATAGGTGGATACAACTTAGTCAGAGATTTGGATAGGACATTAAGATCATCGAGTAGGGTGAGGCTCATGCCTCATCCCTCTCACAGAACCGTACGTACGGACCTCGTATACGGCTCATGCATTCCTCACATACCATCAACTTATTTTCTAAAAGCTGATAGAGCAAGCCATCC
>Ga0233426_10000380_pt1 | contig 48388 bp, 46 predicted proteins | sample SI_118_April2016_6_FD_179875 | JGI IMG/M metagenome (GOLD analysis project Ga0233426, IMG submission 179875) | Seawater microbial communities from Saanich Inlet, British Columbia, Canada - SI_118_April2016_10_MG | ecosystem: Environmental > Aquatic > Marine > Inlet | place: Canada: British... | reverse complement strand
TGTTACGATGCTTCATGTCCGAATCCCCTGAGGTAAATTTGCTGTCTCGAAAGCTGCTATTTTACCGCACACCAAGGGGTTCGGACTTCTTTAACCCGCTTTAATTTTTAAACCGGACAGCAGTGATAGGATATGGTCATTTAATAAAAAACTCTCGGTAATATCGCCTTTTACGTATGCTTACTTCGGCAGGATAAACATGAATTTAAAGCAAAAAATTCAATTGTTGGCAGTGTTACCTCTGGCTGTCGCGATGTTGTTAGTGGTGTTGGTGACTCAATATCAATTTGATAAGTTATCTCTAGAAACCGCGACGGCCTATCGAGATGGTGTGATTGAGCGTCGCCAAGCAGAATTGAAAAACTATACATTATTAGCGCTGTCATCTATCGATCACCTTTACAATAATCAAGACATAGACACGGAAGTAGCACAAGAGTTAGCCAAAGACGTATTAACGAATTTAATCTATAAAGAAGATGGTTATTTCTTTGCTTATACCGCTGATGGTGTGGGCGTGGTGCATCCGATACAGCCTTTTCGCATAGGAGAAAATTGGTGGGAACTACAGGATGAGTCGGGAATTTTTTTGATTCAAGAGTTAGTTAAAAACGCACAAGCGGGTGGCGATTACTTACAGTATTCGTGGGATAAGCCTTCAGCAGGTGAGGTAGGCACAAAAATGGCCTACTCTGTCATGCTCGACAAGTGGGGGTGGATGCTGGGGACGGGAGTGTATATTGATGATGTTGAGGATCAAGTATCGCGTATTCAATTATCTATCGATCATAAGATTATCAGCGCATCCTATGTGATTTTGGCAATAGGCATCATTTCGGTGATTGCGGTATTCTCTACGGGTTTATTACTGCAGTTCAGCGAAAGAAAGTTAGCAGATGGCAAGTTGCAAGAGCTGACAAAGCGTATTTTAACGGCCCAAGAAGAGGAGCGCCGACGAGTTTCTAGAGAATTACACGACGGGATAAGCCAGCTGATTGCTAGCGCTAAGTTCTCTATTGAAACGGCATTGTTAAAAATAAAAAGTAATCAAAGTCCAGAAGAAGATTTAACACTAACGACAGAAAAAATTACGCAAACATTGACTGATTTACGTCGTATTTCTCGCGATTTACACCCACGAATATTAGATGATCATGGTCTATCTGCAGGTATTGAGTCGCTATCCGCTAACTTTTCTCGTCGCACGGGTATTAGTATTAACTTAGATAAAGTTGCGGTTAAAAATATGTTGTCATTAGAAATTAAAACAACATTTTATCGTGTCGCACAAGAGGCGTTAACAAATATTGAACGACACTCAAGTGCGACGGAAGTGAATATTGCTATAGGTATTCGGGGACGTTGGTTAGTTTTATCAATTAGAGATAATGGTAATGGTTTCGATGTGGCGTCGCTCAACCGGAATAAATCACCGATGGTGGGTATTGGCTTACGCAATATGCATGAAAGACTGAGCTATCATAAGGGGGTATTTACGATTGAGTCGAATAGGTCAGGCACTATTATAGAAGCAAAAATACCCAAAAATTATTTAAAGTTTAGTTAAAAGTTTAGTTAAAGGAGAACTACACCTTGAAAAAATTTTTAACAGTAACTTTTGAATGGTAACAACGAGTAAAAATATAATGATAAAAATAATACTAGTAGATGATCATCCCTTGTTTAGAGAAGGTATTGCTTCTCGCCTTAATATGCATGAAGGAATAGATGTTGTTGCAGAAGCTGAAAACGGCAAGCAATTGTTAGAAAAGCTAGAACGCTGTACACCGGATGTGGTGATGATGGATATTAGTATGCCTGAAATTAATGGTATGGATGCACTTGAAATAGTCAAAGAAAAATTTCCTGGCGTGCGAGTGATTATGTTGAGTATGCATGATGATAAGGAATATATTGTGAGTGTGATACGTTCGGGGGCAGAGGGTTATTTGTTAAAGGATATATCTGGTGAAGAAATGATTGCTGCCATTCATAAGGTTCACAGCGGGGGTAAATATTTCAGCGGTGAAGTGGCAGAAATTTTAGTGCAAGAGAATACCGCAGATAAAGGTGATATTTTAACCACACGAGAGCAACTCATTCTGCGTTTGATATCCCATGGGAATAATGATAAATCTATTGCGAGCCAATTAGATATCAGTGCGCGAACGGTAGAAACTCATAAGCGAAATATTAAACAAAAGTTGTTGATTGATACCACGTCAGGTTTGGTGCGCTATGCGATAGAACACCGATTGGATCAGTGATGAGAGTGTAGGTTTAATCGAGATGGATACCGGTGGGTTATTCCCAAATTTCTCGTAGCGGTTCACCAAAATCATCATAAATGATTTTTTTCTTAGGTGTGTGCGCTTTTTTTACTTCGTTGCTTTTTGTTTTGTTCTGTTTGCGTTCGTCTAGAGCTTTAACTTCATCTACTAGTGGGGTACGTGTTTGCTTGCCTTCGTTCAGTGGGATGTTATTGTTCAAATTGGCTCCCATTGCTTTACCACTAGCGCCGCGCTCTACATCTTTTATTTCTCCGCCACGAGTGAGAAAGGCGTTTATTTCATCGTCTAACTCTTTACGAATTTCTTTTTTAGTTTTTACTTTAATCATCGTCATTAACTATCGCCATTAAATATAGTGCCTATGATTGTAAAGACAAACGTTGGTTGCTCATATTAATCGCCTGAGTGCCAGATAAATTAAGCAGTAGTTCGGTAAGTTCGTTCCATGTGTCCGCATTACGTAGGCCTTTAATCGCTTTATCTACGCCATTTGCTTGACGTAATAATAGAGTCAGCTGCTTGTGATGTAATCGATTTAGCGCTTGCTGAGCGAGAGGTTGGCGCTTATCCCAAACCCCGGCATTTTTAGCTGCCCAGCTAAAATTTTGTCCTTGAGCGACAGCGCTAGCAATGGTGAGTAGTACCCTTATTTCACGTGCTAATGCCCATAAAATAGTAATCGGCTCGGTGCCTTCAGACTTTAGTCCGTTAAGATTGCGTACAGCACCGCGAGCGTCTCCCATTAATGCTTTGTCGACTAAGCCAAAAACGTCGTAGCGTGCACTATCTGCCACGGTATTCGCAATGAGCTCTGGCGATAACCATTCGTCTTTTGCTAACAAACGAAGCTTTTCAATTTCTTGGTGTGCGGCTAATAAATTACCTTCTATGCGCGTAGCGAGTAGCTCAATGGCTTGGCTATCCGCCTTTAAGCCTGCTTGTTGCAAGCGTTGTTGTAGCCATCGAGGAAGTTGAGGTGCATTGATGGGCCAAATAGGAATCCAATAACCGGCCTTTTCAATTTGCTTGACCCATTTGGAGCGCTGCGTACCGCTATCTAATTTAGGTGTGACAATTAATAGTAGGTTGTCATCGCTTGCGTGTGCTAAATACTCACAAATAGTTTTGCTGCCTTCAGCGCCCGGTTTACCATTTTCAATACGTAATTCAATAATTTTTTTGTCGTTGAACAGCGATAAACTATTAGCTGAGGCGAGTAGTTGTTGCCACTCAAATTGTTTGTCGACGTGATGACGTTCCCTTTCCGTAAAACCTGCTTTTCTTGCCGCTTGCCTAATCGCATCACAGGTTTCTTGTACGATTAATGTTTCATCACCACTGACAAGATAAACGGGCACTAACTTATCCCGTAAGTGTTTGTTGAGTTGGTCGATGCGAAGCTTAGCCATTACTGTCTATATCTTTATTGCGTGCTTGGTTGTTTTTGACTGATAAAATTAACCCTGCGTAATATTTGTTGCGATAACTGTCGTATCATTTCTTTTCTAAGCGCTTGCTCTTCTTTGTCGGAGCTATTAATCGCATTTTGGTTGTAAGTGTAATAGCGAGATAGTTGCGCCACTGTATTTTCAGCCAACGGTTCACCGAGTTGATTTAATATTTGGTAAGGCACTGAAAAAGTGAGCTGATATTGTACGGTTTGTGCTTGATTGTTAACGGATGCACTGCGGCGTTCGTAAAATTCTTTGCCTAGAATGAGTTGCATGTCAGCGCTAGCAATGTCGCCCAAACGTTGCTTTTTAGTCAGTGATTTTTTGAGAGCGTCATGAATTTGTCCAGTCGCGTCTTCTAGGTAAATTAATTGCTGAATATCTATTTCTTGACCGCTGCCACGTAAACGCCACCCACATGCCGTAGTTGCAGCGATTAACAGGGTGACAATTAATATGTTGATGCTTCTTTTCATTTTTCCATTCCAGTTAAGTCTGCGAGCACTTTTTACAAAGAGGCCTTTATAAGTTAGTTGGCAACAATATTAACGAGTTTGTTAGGTATCACGATCACTTTACGTATAGTGTTGCCGTCCGTAAATTTTTTCACGCTGTCATTATCCAATGCAGCCGCTTCGAGTTCGTCTTTGGTTAAACCATTAGCGACATCAATTTTAGCGCGGACTTTACCGTTCACTTGTAATACCACCGTGACACTGGCCTTGACTAAGGCGGCCTCGTCTACGATTGGCCATGGTTGATCGATAATGTTGTCAGTGTGTCCTAGTGCTAACCACAGTGAGTGACCAATATGTGGGGCAACGGGGGTGAGTAACCTAATGGCAGCTTCAATAGCTTCTCGTTCGACCGCTAAGGTTTCTGGTGAGCTGCGATCAGCATTACGACTGACTTCATTTAGCAATTCCATCACTGCAGCAATAGCAGTATTAAACTGTTGACGAACTGCATAATCATCCGTGACTTTAGCAATAGTCTCGTGCGTTTTACGACGTAAGTCTTGCTGTGTTTGATTGAGACTTTCGGTATTCAATGCTGCTGGAGTCCCGGCCTCGATATGTCCGTGAGTGGTTTTCCATAAGCGACGCAAGAAGCGGCTAGCACCTTCAACGCCTGAGTCACTCCACTCTAAGGTTTGTGTCGGCGGTGCGGCAAACATGGTAAATAAGCGTACCGTGTCAGCACCGTAAAGGTTAACGGCTGTTTGTGGATCGACACCATTGTTTTTCGATTTCGACATTTTGGTGGTGCCGCCAATCTCTACGAGTTCGCCGGTTGCGGTGAGTTTGGCTGCCGTTGGCTTGCCTTTATCATCTTTTTCTAAGGTGACTTCCGTCGGATTAAACCACGTCGTACTGCCATCGGCATTTTTGCGGTAATAGGTGTCGGCCAATACCATGCCTTGGCATAGCAAGCTTTTGAAGGGTTCATTACAATCCACCAAGCCTTCGTCACGCATTAATTTGTGGAAGAAGCGTGCATATAGCAAGTGTAAAATGGCGTGTTCTATACCGCCCACATACTGATCTACTGGCAGCCAATAATTGGCTTTATCTGGATCAAGCATGGCATCGTTCAAGTTAGAACTGGTATAACGAGCGTAATACCACGACGATTCCATAAAGGTATCAAACGTGTCGGTTTCATGTTCTACCGACAAACCGTTATGTTCTGTTTTACGCCATTCGATATCCGATTTAATGGGTGAATTCACACCGTCCATGATGACATCTTCAGGAAGTAGTATGGGGAGCTTATCCATTGGCACGGGGATTTCTCCGCCCTCTGGAAGATTAAACATCGGGATGGGGGTTCCCCAGTAGCGCTGACGAGAAACGCCCCAATCACGCAAGCGATAATTGGTCGTGACTTTACCTTTGCCCAGCGAGGCTAGCTTAGCGGATATTTCGTCAAAAGCGGCTTGGAAGTGTAGCCCATCAAATTCTTTCGAGTTAATGCAAACGCCTTTGTCGGTGTAAGCGGCTTGGCTGATATCGATATTTTTTTCGGCATCGGCAGGCTCAATCACTTGAACGATCGGCAGGCCAAATTTTTGTGCAAATTCAAAATCACGTTCATCGTGAGCGGGTACGGCCATCACTGCGCCCGAACCGTAATCCATTAATACATAGTTGGCGACCCAGACGGCAACAGTTTCACCACTCAATGGGTGGATTGCCGTTAAGCCAGTGTCTATCCCGCGCTTTTCCAGTGCCGACATATCGGCTTCTGCAGTCGACTGTTTTTTGCATTCCGCAATAAATTGTTTTAATTCAGGGTTGTTCTGAGCAAGCTCTAGAGCGATAGGGTGCTCAGCGGCAATGCTGACATACGTGACACCCATCAAGGTATCTGGGCGAGTGGTGTAAACATCAAAGCTGCTCACACCAGCGATTTGAGTAGAAAGATCAAAGGTGATTTCGACGCCTTTCGATTTGCCAATCCAATTGCGTTGCATGGTTTTCACTTGCTCTGGCCAATCGGGTAGATCATCCAGTGATGTTAATAGTTCATCGGCATAGTCAGTGATTTTGATAAACCACTGGGGGATTTCTTTGCGTTCTACGGTTGCGCCTGAGCGCCAGCCTTTGCCATCAATGACTTGTTCGTTAGCCAACACCGTTTGGTCAACGGGGTCCCAGTTAACCGTCGACATTTTTTTGTAGACTAAGCTTTTTTCGTATAGGCGGGTAAAGAACCATTGTTCCCATTTATAATAGCTAGGCTGGCAGGTCGCTAATTCACGATTCCAGTCAAAGCCAAAGCCTAAAGAGTTGAGCTGCTCTTTCATGTAATCAATATTGCTATAAGTCCATTTTGCTGGTGCGGTATTGTTTTGAATAGCCGCATTTTCCGCTGGTAGACCGAAAGCATCCCAACCCATTGGATGTAATACGTTTTTACCTAGCATGCGCTGAAAACGAGAAATAACATCGGTAATCGTGTAGTTGCGCACATGCCCCATGTGCAGCTTGCCGCTAGGGTAGGGGAACATGGCAAGACAATAGAACTTTTCTTTATTGGGGTCTTCGGTGACTTCAAAGCACCGATTTTCCTGCCAGTAAGTTTGTGCGTTAGCTTCTATTGATTGCGGATGATATTGTTCTTCCATTGCTGCTGATGGCCTTATGCTATTGATGGTAAATAAATATGATATGTAAAAATCGAATACGCGATTATAGAGTGTCAGCAGATTTATTGTCATACTAATTCTTATAGAAAGCACAGAAAGTGCGTGGATTTGCCAAATGATGTTAACGACCTTAATTAAAACCCTATTATTACCTCCCGCTTTGCCATTGTTGATGGTGGTGAGTGGGCTCCTGGTGTGGTCGCGTTATCGTTATTTAGCTAGGGTCAGTGTTTTGTTAGGTGTATCTACTCTGTGGGTTTTATCGTTGCCCGTTGTGAGTGCTTGCTTGCATCAAGGGCTGGATTCTGACTATGTGGCAGCAACCCCAAGTATCGCCCCAAGCGGGGTGCAGGCGATTGTCGTTCTAGGCGCGGGTCGACATTACGGTGCAAACGAATATGGGGGAGATACCTTAAGTCACAGCGCATTATGGCGGCTATCTAGCTAAACGCTGGGGTTTACCCGTGATAGTGAGTGGCGGCAATGTGAGATCGTTTGACGTGGTATCGGAGGCGGATATGGGGGTCGATTTTTTACAGAACGAATTAAATGTCGATATTGCTTGGCCAGAAGGGGAAAGTCGAAATACTTGGGAAAATGCACATTTTACAAAAAAAATGTTGGATAAGCAGAGTATTCATCATGTTGCTCTCGTAACACATGCTTATCATATGCCGCGATCGGTATATGCCTTCCAGCAAGCCGGTTTAACGGTAACCCCTATGCCAACTGGGCAGCTGTCGCAACAAAGCTCCCCCTCATATTGGCTGAATTGGTTGCTCTCTGCTGGTGCGCTTCATATCAGTCGTTTAGCCTTACATGAATACCTCGGTCTACTGTTTTACTCGCTTAAATAGTCTATTCGTTGGGATAATCAGAAGCGCTTTTATCCCTTTATCGTTTTATCCTCTTATTATTAATGGTGAGAAAGTGTGACGTTTTATAGGTCGCTCGTGTCTCTCATGTCTATGACGTATAAATTGAATAAGAGATGGTAAGTGGTCTCTGTAAAACAATGATATCCATTATTGAATAGCGAGGTATGACTTTACACGTAATTTATCGCTGAAGATGAATTACGTGAACAGTCAGGTATAACAAGTGAGTGTTGCATCACGTTTTTTTACTTTACTCAAAAAATATTCACAAAACCGTTACATAAATCGGTTAAAGTGCGCGCCTCGTATGATGAGTGAATATACAGGCGGTGCAGCAGTGAAGGTTGGAATGGATAAAGCAGTGAGTCATTTAATGGAAGATCAGTTCTACCCTTTTGAATCAATAAAAATTTTGAATCGGCTCGATATGTCGATTGTCATTGATGTCTGCCCAGTGCAAATAGAAAACGAAATGATAATACTCGTTCGCGCCAACAAAGATTATCACCGCTCAGTTATTGAAAAAAATAGTGAACACATTGCTTTTCAACTACGTGAGCAACACGTTTATGATGGTCAAGAGTTTTCATTAGTCGAATGTGTAGATAGGCATTCAAAACAGGGGCAGCCGGTAGAGTGGCGACAATGGCGGTTTAAGTGGGTGGGAAATTCACCTATCAATGGACATTCTTACCCTTTACCATCCGTTAAATTGAGCCAAATTAATATGGCAGTAACGAGTGACCGGGTAGAGCTGCAAAACGCGAGCTAGCATCTATTCCTAGTACTGATCCTAGTGCTGATTGTTTTTCGTTTTACTATGGAGTTTGTATTGAAAAGAGATAACGCCCATGATCAATAATATGCCCAGCACTAAATAATTCTGCCAAAGCATAAATGGCGTATTACCCTCCATCGGCACGACATGACCTTGTAAGTTTGTCATCACAAATTGTTCACTGCGCTGCTGCACTTCACCATCTTCAGCAATAATCGCGCTGACGCCATTGTTCGTCCCCCTAATCACATAACGACCTATTTCAACGGCGCGCATTCGCGCCATTTGAAAGTGCTGCAATGGCCCAATGGAATCACCAAACCATGCATCATTACTAATAGTCAGTAGAATATGACTGTTCTTCGCTTGTTGTGCGACTAATGCGGGGTAGGCTATTTCATAGCAAATGGCGTTTGCCAGTGCATAATCTCCTACCTGTAACAGCGGTTGGTTTGCTTGTCCTGATGCAATCACCGAAAAAGGCAAATTAAAAAATTCAATTACCCCACGTAACCATGATTCCAGCGGTACATATTCGCCAAAAGGTACTAGGCGCTGCTTGTGGTAAATGCCTTCGCTATTGCCAATACCAATAACGCTATTAAAGTATTGCTGCTGACTAATTTTAAGGCCGCCCTCTTTAGGCTTTTCATACAATACGCCGCTAATAACGGTGCTGTTAGATTGATTTGCCAGTAAGCGTGTTTCTTCGATAAAGTCTGTAGCGTAAGTATAAGGAGCAGGAATAGCGGCTTCTGCCCAAATAACCCAGTCATTGCCCCATAAGGGTTGACTAAGATCACGCAATCGTTGGCGAATGGTTTCTTGAAAATTCGGTGCCCAGCGTAGATTTTGTGGAATATTCGGTTGTACTAAGCCGACGGTAATATTGTCGTCGATGGGTTTTGTCCACGACATCTGTTGTAGGCTATACCCACCTAGCCAAATACTGACAATAAATAAACTTATAGCTGTTTTATATCGACGACTACCGTTACCTGTCGCCCACGCAGCTATTATTCCGCTACTCATCACCGCACATAAGCTAATCAATAAAACGCCACCGATAGGTGCCCAGCCGATTAAGACATTATCAATATGGCTGTAGCCCATAAATAACCAAGGGAAGCCAGTAAATATCCATGTGCGTACCCATTCGCTAAACACCCACAGTAGCGGGAACCCAAGGGTGAGCTTGTAAGATGTTTTACAGTAGGGCAGCAAGTAAAATGGCAATGCGAAAAAGAAAGCAACAAAAGCGATGAATAAACTGGTGAGTAATATCGCTAACGGCAAGCCTGTCGAACCAAAGTAGTAAATGCTCACATACACCCACGAAACACCCGTGCCAAAATAGCCTACGCCGAAACTGAGTGCATAAAGAAACGCGGTTTTGGGTGTTTGTGTGTGACATGAAGCGAAGGCAAAAATGGCGATAGCAATAAGCCCTATCGGCCACAGGTTGAAAGGGGCAAAGCTAAGCGGTGTGACGGCACCACTGATTAGACATAGCGCGATAGCGAAATAGGGGTAGCGCTGAATAATAGTGTCCACAGTGAGTCTTCGTCTTGTTAGCAGGGGAGGCCGCTACAGTGTGGTAGCGGCATTTTTTGATGAGTGATAGAAGAGTGTGCTGAGATGCTTTATGGCAGTGACTTGTCAGTGCTTACAACAGGTTGCCGACTATTTACTTAACATCTTCTACTGCGTCTTCTTCGCTAGGTTTTTCTATAGACACTCGAACCAAATGAACTTGTCGAGTATCAGAATAAAGCACTCTAAAGGTGAAACCATCAAAGGTAGTGGTTTCATTGCGTTGAGGTAAATGCCCAAACGCTTTCATTAATAGCCCGCCTAACGTATCAAACTCTTCTTCATCTAATGCTGCGGAAAAATGTTCATTAAAATCTTCGATAGGCGTTAGTGCTTTAACAATAAAATCATCGTCTGCTACTTTACGAATATATGCATCATTATGGTCATCGTCAGTTTCATCGCTGATCTCACCCACAATCTCTTCTAAAATATCTTCAATAGTAATTAAGCCAGAAATGCCGCCGTACTCATCAATCACCAGTGCCATGTGATATCGGTTTTCGCGGAATTCCCGTAGTAATACATTTAAGCGTTTACTCTCGGGAATAATAGTCGCTTGCCGGATAATCGATTCTAGCTGAAAGCCATCATGACCTTTTAGAACAAGAGGCAATAAATCCTTTGCCAGTAACACGCCTCGAATATCATCGATATTTTCGCCAACAACAGGAAAACGCGAGTGACCAGAATCAATGATCTTTGATAAAAACTCTTCGTTGGAATCGTTAATGTTGACCGTAATCATTTGGGTGCGAGGAATCATTATCTCGCGGACTTGTTGCCCCGATACCTCAAGTGCTCCTTGAATGATTTCCAGTGCTTCTTGATCTAGTAGCTTGTTGTCTGCGGCATCTTTGATGATGTCGAGCAATTCTTCTTGAGATTGAGGCTCGCCAGAAAAAGCGTTAAGTAGTTTATCAAGCCAAGACTTTTCGGTTTGACTACTTGGAGGTTCGTCGTTCATATGAGTATTTTCGTGGTTACGGCAGATTATGGTATGAGAAAAGCGGGTGGTGAGTCAATTTTTATTTGCTCAATCCTTGTTCTCTATTTAGAGGCTTATGTTAATGGCTTATTGTTAATGCCCTGTGTGTCTATGCTCCCTCGATGGTTATTCTTTGGGCGCGCCGACAGTGTACGGGCAAGCAATACTCATGGCCGCTAATACATCGGTTTCAATAGTTTCCATAATGTTGGCGTCATTTTCATCAATATGATCGTAGCCGAGTAAATGCAGCGTACCGTGTACCACCATATGTGCCCAATGGCTTTGCAGTGGTTTTTGTTGTTCTTCTGCTTCCTTGGCGACAACCGGTGCGCAAATAATTAAATCGCCCAGTAAGGGTAAATCAACAATATCGGGCAGGTCAGCAGGGAAAGACAGCACATTAGTCGGCTTGTCTTTTTGGCGGTACTCACGGTTGAGTTGTTGGCTCTCTGGCGCATCCACTAAACGAATGGTTAATTCTGCCTGTGCTAGTGATGGTTTGTGCGATAGCTTGTCAGATAAGACTTCGTCGAACACCTGTTGGTGTTTGAGTACCGCATTCACCCATTGGGTGAGCGCTGACTCACTCGGTAGATAGTCAGCGCTAGAAGCATTTTGGCGATCGATAAATGCATTAATGTTTGCAGTAGTGATTAAATCCGTCATTACGTCTGTCACTTGGGTGTGCTGTCATCGAATCGGTCATAAGCATCAACAATACGTTGCACTAGCGGATGACGCACCACATCTTTAGAGGTGAAGTAAGTAAAGCTAATACCAGTAACGCCTTCTAACACACTGCAGGCATGTCTAAGGCCAGAGTTTTGGCCTCTAGGTAAATCTATTTGGCTTGGATCACCGTTAATCACTGCTGTTGAGCCAAAGCCAATGCGTGTTAAGAACATTTTCATTTGTTCACGGGTGGTGTTTTGACTTTCATCCAAAATAATAAAAGCATTATTCAGTGTGCGGCCACGCATATAAGCCAGCGGTGCGACTTCAATAATATTACGTTCAATTAATTTATCAACTATTTCAAATCCCATCATTTCGTATAGTGCATCAAATAATGGGCGTAAATATGGATCGACTTTTTGCGATAAGTCACCGGGTAAAAAACCGAGTTTTTCACCGGCCTCTACTGCAGGGCGCACCAATAAAATACGTTCTATTTCATCGTTCAATAAGGCTTGCACCGCACAGGCAACAGCAAGATAGGTTTTACCCGTACCAGCGGGGCCAACGCCAAAGTTAATATCATTAGTTAGGACTGCGCGCACGTAGGATTGTTGATTCAGACCCCGAGGCTTAACCGACATTTTTTTCGTGCGAATAATGGTGAGGTCGTCGCTATTAATGTCTTTGCCGTACACCGCTTGTGGCGATGTGCTAAGGCTGGTATTAGCGCCAGAATTATTGCTGCCTTGATAAAACTGCTGAATGGTGAGATGTACATGATCTGGCGTAATTTCTTCACCTGCCCTTAAGTCATCAAATAGACTACGCAGAATTTGCGTGGCACTTAATGTTACTTCCCCGTTGTTTTTATTGGCAGCGCCCTCAATCGAAAAACGTTCGCCGCGATGTAAAATACGTACCGATAGACGGTTTTCAATTTGCTGAATATGTTCATCGAATTGCCCGCAGAAAACAGCAACTTCTTGTGCGGTTGCACCTTCTAGCGTGATGACCTTCTGATTAACCGTCGCATTTGATTTGCTGTTGTTTTTTACGTCAGCCGTCACATTTTTTGCAGTATCACTTTTTGTTTTCGCCGTGCTGTTTGAATTGCTTTTCGCGGCATTACTGGCGTTTTTACTTTTAGGCGTTTTAGATGTAGGCAAAGTGTTCTATTGCTCCGTTATGTATACAGGTTTTATTTTGTGTGGTTTGTAGCACAGTTAATGGCTCGTGCTATGAATGGGCATCCGATAGGTTTTTATCTTGAAGTGTGCCGTCGATTTCATTACCCACCATCACTCCCCGTAAAGAATTAGGCAGCGCTTCTTGAATATCAATATCAACAAACTTACCAATTAGTGCGGCGTTGTCGCAACGAAAATTCACGATGCGATTGTTCTCGGTGCGGCCTGATAATTGTCCGGGATCTTTCTTTGAATAACCGTTGATCAGTACGCGTTCAACATTGCCAACCATTTTTCGGCTAATATCAAACGACTGTTGATTAATTCGATCTTGTAATATTTTTAGACGTTGCTTTTTAATTTCTTCTGGCGTGTCATCCGGCAATTCTGCAGCGGGTGTACCCGGGCGAGCGCTATAAACAAAGCTGAAAGACATATCAAAGTTCATGTCTTGAATTAGGTTCATTGTGCCTAAAAAGTCTTGTTCGGTTTCACCGGGGAAACCAATAATAAAATCGGAGGAAAAACTAATATCGGGACGAATCTTTTTCAGTGCGCGTAGCTTAGACTTATATTCTAAAACGGTATGGCCGCGCTTCATCGCCATTAAAATACGATCAGAGCCACTTTGTACGGGCAGGTGAATATGGCTCACCAGCTCAGGAACTTCCGCATAAGCTTGGATCAAGCTTTCAGAAAATTCTACCGGATGTGATGTCGTGTAACGAATACGGTCAATGCCATCAATAGCTGCGACATAGGTAATGAGTTCGGCTAAATCAACCGTGTGGCCATCTTCGGCATCGGCACGATAAGCATTCACATTTTGGCCGAGTAAGTTCACTTCACGTACGCCTTGTTGTGCCAAATGCGCCACTTCAACCAGCACATCATTAACCGGGCGACTGACTTCTTCGCCGCGCGTATAAGGCACCACGCAAAAGCTACAGTACTTAGAGCAACCTTCCATAATCGACACAAACGCCGATACGCCATCCGCTACCGGTTGTGGCAAGTTATCGAATTTCTCGATTTCAGGGAAGGTAATATCCACCACCACCACGCCGTTATCACGAGGGGTTTCGATCATTTCAGGCAAACGATGTAATGTTTGCGGGCCAAAAATCAAATCCACAAATGGCGCACGTTTAGCAATAGCGCCTCCTTCTTGGCTTGCCACACAGCCGCCTACACCAATCACCACATTTGGGTTCTTCTCTTTCAAGCGCTTCCAGCGGCCTAGTTGATGAAAGAGCTTCTCTTGCGCTTTTTCACGAATAGAGCAGGTATTAATCAACACCACATCCGCATCTTCTGGATCATCCGTTTCCACCATCCCGTGACTCTCACCCAACAAATCCTTCATGCGCGACGAATCATACTCATTCATCTGGCAGCCATGGGTTTTGATATACAGCTTTTTAACGGGAGTTTCGGTGGTGGTTGGTGCTTCAGTAGTAGCTTCAGGCGTAACGTGAGACATATTTTGCTTACTTGTATTGAATGTTAATTGATCAAAAATAGGGGGCGATTATAGAGCTTATGGCAGGGTGAAGCTAGCAGCCTGTTGGTTTAGATGGTGTGTTGTTGTGGGTATAAGGCAGCTGGTGGCCACTTTTAAGTGTTTCTACGTTTGGGGCATTTACACTATGTGTAAGATGTTGTGCTTTTATTTCACCAATAGACTCTTCTATCTCACGCATGGTGAATAGAAGTTTATTGCTAATAGTGTATCGAGGATTCCAAGTCATAGCCGTAAATTGGCCTTAAATGAGCCGGTATTAACACCCTGTTTATACGTTACCCCGTAGACTTAATGAAATACCCATTAAATGAATTAGCAGAGTTTTGGTTTCTATGTTTTGGTTTCTATACTTAGCTTTTTCGGGGAGGAGACTGGAAAAGTTAGTTGCTGCTAACTTTCAGCTTTCTAGGCTTCCGTGTTGTTGAGTGTCTGTTCCCCGCGTTCCTCTGTTATGCATTGACCAACATTAAGCCGCCAATTACAGCTAGCACAAAACCCATACACAAAATTAGAGACGGCATATTATTTTGGGCAAGTTCTTTCAAGTTTGCCCGCATAAGTTGTTTTTCATTATCACAGATTTCATCGCCGCAACCACGGCAAAAACTATCTTTGATACAGATAAATTCTAAACAATGCACGCACCTGTAGCAATCTCTGGTATTCCATGGAGATGCACCAAATACTGAATGAGGATTTTCTCGCATAACCCTTATTTCTTCAGGTGAAAATTTATGACCACAGTTCCTGCAACATGAATTGCCGTTAGCTACGATTCCATTACACTTGGGACACCGATATATGTCAGCTAATGTCTTAATCTAATATCTCCTGATGCATAACGCCTTGCTCACCTGCGGAGCGAACTGGCGATTTTTGTGCGGTTTTTGCACAAAAGTGACAGTTTGCGAAGTCCGGTGCAGCAGCTTGTTAGGGTTTTACGAGAAAATATCTCTTAAACCCCAATAATTGTTTGATTTAAAGCTAATTGTGCTATATTAAAGGAGAATATTTCTCTTTTAAAGATTTTATTTTGGAAAAACAATGCTTATAAGATTCTCAGTGTCTAATTTTTGCTCATTTAAAGAAGAAGCAGAACTTAGCATGATTCCTTCTAAAGAGCGGTCTCACAAAGATCAGGTTTATAAAACAAAGAGCAAGAATACCTCTAGCCTTTTAAGAGGTGCTGTTGTTTATGGATCAAATGCGTCTGGAAAAAGTAATCTAGTAAAAGCTATTTCCTATGCGAAAAATCTGATTATCCGAGGTAAAGCTCCCAATAAGAAGCTTGACCTTCCGCATTTCAAGTTAGATCAATCCTCATCAAAGAGTCCTACAAGATTTGAGTTTGAGATTCAATGCAACAATAAAATGTATGCTTATGGTTTTGAACTATTTAATTCTCACGTTTATGAAGAGTGGCTGTATTTGGTAAAATCTAAAGAAGATCAGTTAATATTTGAAAGAAAGAATGAAAACTCTGAAGACATTTATGATTTTGGTGAAAGCTTAAAAAAACTTTCAGATGAGGACTTTCAATTATTTAATTTTGTAGCAAAGGGAACTAGACCCAATCAGTTATTTCTTTCAGAAACAATCGATAGGAACTTGGATAATTTTTCAGAAGTTTATAATTGGTTTGATCGAACTTTGAAAATAATCTCTCCTAATAGCAAGGCAAATGGAATTGAGTTTAAAATTAGCGAGGACTCTACTTTTAAGGATTATTTAACAAAAGTACTAGACTTAGCAGATACTGGAATAAAAGAAATTAGGACTGAGGAAATATCTTTAAGTAATTTAGGCGGGATTCCTCCCCTCCTCATTGAGCGCCTGCAAGAAGACTTGGATGAAGATGAAGGAGCTTTAATCGCTGATCCTGACAGCGGAAAGAGAATAGTTATACGTAAACTTGATGGTGAATTGTGCGCATATAAACTTTCTACATCTCACAGATGTTCGGATGACAGCCATGATATCTCTTTTGATTTGGAGGAAGAGTCTGACGGAACAAGGCGTTTAATCGAGCTTACACCTGCACTTTATGAAATGGCGCATTCAAATGAAAGTAGTGTTCATATAATTGATGAGATTGATAGAAGCTTGCACCCACACTTAACAAGATTATTAGTTAGGGAGCATTTGGAATCTGAAAAAAACTCCCAATCTCAGTTAATAGTAACAACTCATGAAACTTCACTTTTAGATGTATCTTTGATTCGTAGAGATGAAATATGGTTCATTCAAAAAGACGAGTCAGGTGTATCTAAGCTATATTCGTTGAATAATTTTCAGCCTAGATATGATAAGGACATTAGAAAAGACTACTTGCTAGGACGATATGGAGCAATACCATTTGTGGGTGATTTCAGACGATTAAACAGGTAATAGTATAATGGGAAGAAATCGAAAGGACTTAACGCGGCCTGAAACCTACTGGAGTAAATATCCACTTTATGTGATCGCTACAGAAGGTGAAGTAACGGAGAAAATATATTTCACAGGCGCGTTTAGGCGGAAAAACATAAGAATGCCTATCCTTGAAACCACAAAGGGTAATTCTTCTCCTGAGAAAGTTTTAAAGCGACTGATAAGATATAAAAACAAGTATAATGCATCTCCTGATGAGTTGTGGTTAGTTATTGATCGTGATTCCTGGGAGAAGAAATCACTAGAAACAATAAAGCGAGAGTGTGAATCTAAAGGTTTTAATCTAATGATAAGCAATCCATGTTTTGAGCTATGGCTATTGCTGCATCAAAATAACCCAAAACAGCCTCTAACAGGAAAAGATTGTGAAAGAGAAATTAAAAAATTCATTCCCGGCTTTAGCAAAAGCAACTATAATTTAAGTGGTTTACTTGAGAACATCAATAAAGCTATTAATAATGCAAAGTGCCTCGATCATAAAAATGCAATTAATCACGCGCCAAGCACAAAGGTCTTCGAACTCGTAGAAAAGCTAGTTTCTGAGGGCGATGCTTAGATACCCTAACAGTGTGATAAAAGGGATATACTCCCTTGTATCAATATTATCGGGAATCTCCGTTATCATATTAACAGGGATTCATTAAGTTTCTAACGTTCGCTTTGGGTGAAATCAAACGTTATCCGAAGATACCACAAACCACAAACCACAAACCACAAACCACAAACCACAATAATACAAACGGGCTCTAGGAATAAAGCACTGATAAAAACGTTTGCATTTCTTTCCTGTTGAAAAAGGCGACACTTTGGCTGTCTGTTTCAGGTGCGCTGTGGGTTTGTTCAGGCGCATCATCGTAGTGACGCTTTTGGTGTTTATGAATCGTGCGCGCGCACATAGCTTTCGAGGACGTGATTGATGCGAGTCTGGTAACCTTTGCCGGATGCTTTAAAATAATTAAGAACAAAGTCTTTGATACGCAAGGTGACTTGTTCGGTGTTGTCAGGTTCAATCATTTCTGCTTTTTTCCAGAAATTATCGTCTAGTTCAGGTAGATCACTAAAATTGAGGTCGCTGTCTTGTACAGCAGCTAACTGTTTTTTGGTGAATGCTTTATCGTGTTTTTTCATAATATGATTGCCTTTCTTTCCGTGAGGCGGGACATGTTGAAATGATTTACTCCCCAGCAAACCCATTAGGCAAATGCCCTGTTAAGTTATCCACTAGTGAGATGATGTGACGGTTTTTTTCTGCGAGTACGCCTTCGCCAATGCTGGGTACACGGCATGAGTCTGTTTCGTAATTGAGTTGCTGAAAGGTAGAGGCGAACGTATCGTCTTGCAGATGTTTGGCATAAGGGCGTGACGCGATAGATAAGGCCGCAATGTTTATGGGATGATTATTACGGCTAAAACGGACAAAACCTTGATAGCTAAATGTCTCTTCTATTATTTTATCGCTATAGGCAATCAGTGCATCCATTAGTGCATATAAACCTTCGCTCGGATTGAAGCTAGTTAATACCAAGGTAGCGTTAAAATGGTTAAAGCGAGAAAGTCCGTCGCAAGCCGTTATATTATTTGTGGATGGCGCTAATGCAACATCAACGATAATATTGTGCTGGCGCACCAACATATCGGTGATGATGAAGGGATGATTTTTTAATGATGCATGAGTAAGCGCTTGAATTAAATCACTTTCAGTCCATGTGGTTTGTGTGGCCGTTCTTTTGTCATCTATTAAATCACGATTATTCGCCATTAACGGTAAGTCATGATGACAGCTAAATACGGCACTGGTTTTGCCGCTTTTTTCTTCCTTTAATAAAAAGAACTCACGCAGCTCGTGTTCCCATACTTTTTTGACGGCGAGAAAAGCCGTTTGAATAATTTCTGATGTGGGAGTGCTGGGTTCTATTCGCCATTTTCTGCCGTAAACAATTTTCTTGGGTAGGGCAGCACTGTTTTTGTCGTAGTTCTCTTTACCAATAATGCCGACTTGAATGTAGCATCCGCCGTTATCGCTATCGGCAAAAATGGGGGTGAGAGGTAAAAGTCCTATCTGGCTAATAATATGTTGAATCGACGCAAGCGTATGTTCAAACCGCAAATAGTGTTGTGGTATCGCAGTATTACCATTTGGCAGCTCTACGCTAGGCGCAAAAGGCATGGTGACTTCGCCGTCAAGCGGAGAGTGTTCCTTATGAATAGCTTCTTGGTTATTCCGATAATAGGGTGTATGTAAGTGTTCGCTATTATTGTAATTTAGACTGGCGTGTGATGGTAAAGAGGGTTGATGGTTTGAGTTATTATTAGCCATTATGTAGAGAATACCATTCTATGATGAAGTCGTTTTAATGTGATTCTGCGTGCGAATCATAAAAATATTAGCAGCTTACAATGTCTATGCTCCGTTATTTTACGATATGGCTTTGGTACTGGTTTAGTTCTTATGTGCTACATCTGCCATTAGAATTTAATAGGCTCTTGTTCAACAGATTGGTTTATTTTTGGTTGTTGTCTGCTCTTTTTTGCTGCGTCCAAAAATAGCTTAAACCAATAACCAAACCCCACATAATCGAATTAAGTCCTAGAAAAGTAATGCTTGATAAGCCAATAAGTAGAGTGATTAATGCTGCTTCTTGATAAGGGGTATCGCTAAAGGCGGTTTTCATACACATTAATAATGTACCCAGTAAGGCCAATCCGGCAAGCATCCCCATGAGTGTGCTAGGCAGAGATAAAAATAAGGTGACCACGGCTGCAGCCCATAAACCGGCAATCAGATAAAACACTCCTGCCCACAAGGCGGCCTTATAGCGTTGAGTCGTCTTGCTGTCTACTTGCTCATTCATGCAAATAGCCGCAGAGATTGCCGCCAAATTTAGACTAAAACCACCTAGGGGGGCGAGCGCCATATTCACAGCGCCGGTGCTAATGAGTATGGGTTTGGTTGGCGCAACATAGCCATAGCTTTTTAGCATGGCAATGCCGGGTAAGTTTTGCGATAGCATGGCAATAATATATAAAGGAATACTGATGTTGATGATACTGTTCAGTGTCCATTCTGGTGTAACCCATGAAAACTTAGCGATAGAAAAGTTGATGGGGTCAACGGTATGACCATTTAACACAGCATAACTAATGCCTACTATTAACAAAGCCGACATGGTGAACGATGGACAAAAGCGTTTACATATTACGAAGCAAGTAAACATAGCGGCGAATAAACCGGTGCTATCCACCAGTGGAATAAACGCTTTCACGCAAAAAGGTAAGACAATCGCACCTAGCATGGCCGTTGCCAAAGGTGAGGGTATACGTTCGATGAATTGATTGAGTGGACGAATAAACCCCGTGAGTACAACAAGGATTCCCGCCACAATAAATGCGCCCGTCAGTGCTGCTAGACTATGGCCCGATGCAATACCAATTAACATGGCAGCCCCCGGAGTCGACCATGCGGTTAAAATGGGTAGCTTGTAACGATAAGATAAACCAATGGTTGTTATTCCCATGGCAAATCCTAATGCCGTTAGCCAAAATAATTTGTTCTGCATTCGCTCCAGCCGCTGTCGCGGCCTGAATGACAATCGCTACCGAACTGGTGTAGCCAATCAATACTGTGGCTAAGCCAGCGGAGAAGTGGGAAAAATTAAAATAGGATTTATAGCTTGTCATTATTGATCCAGTCAGTTCACGTTGCTCATGTTAATTCATGGCTTCATTGAGGTACTTTATAAAATTACGCTTTGCTTTATGGCGTGTGCGTAACTCTTCTTCCATCAACGCGAAGGCATTATTATGCGCTTGGTTTTGCAAGCTATTTTTGCACTCTAATAAAATAATAATGCCTTGTTTGTAAGCATCATTGTTGGCTCGCCGTATATGCATGTCAGCCAAGCGTTGGTAAAGTGGCATGCTGATGACGGGGTGTTTATAAAAGGCTTTAATAACAGCATGCAACGCATTTTCGCTAACTTTATACTTGTTTATCAGCATTAACGCATCGTCATTCTTTTTTTCATGTAAATATAATTCGATAAGATGATCTAGCTTATAGTCTAAAAAATATTTTTTATCTGGCTTTTCAATCGTTGCATGTAAAGTAGCGAACACTTTGTTGTACCACTTTTCACGCTCACTGCATTGCGCCGCTAAATCTAGTAGCTGCTTATAATTATCGATACTAGATTGGACTTGATAAATTTCCCATTGTTTTTGTAGTGCGGCTGCAAGATCACCTTTGTGTAAAAAAAGTTTGAGCTCTATTCTCTCTATATCAACGTTTCTGTCATACATTGTCGGTCGAGGAGATGATTTTTTTTCCCATTGTTTGGCTTTGCTCAGCCACATTTCAACCTGTGGCCACAAGTCCAATGTCATTAAGCGTTCACACAGTTCGACACAATCGCGCACTTCAGTTGCCATTTTTTCTAATAGAGCAATTTCAGCGACCGTGTCATCTGTCGCTTGGGCATGAGCGATTAATAGATGGGATAAACGTAAGTAGGGGTACTTCTTATCCCAATCAGCCTGTGGAGGCAATGGCGGTAAGGCATCCCAAATGACTTGCTTGTGCTGTACATACAAACACAAGCCCTCTTCGCCCAGTAAATCATAATATGCGTCCGGAATAGCGGGATAAGACTCGCTACAATCAGACGCTTCTAACGATTCCAAATAACTGACTAATTGCTCACTATCCCAACCCATTCTCTCTAAGGTCGCAATATGTAGGGTTTGCAGGGTCTCTTCTACATCAAGTCGAAAACCGCCAGAGTCATCTATTGTCGCTAGCGCTTTTTCTAAGCGCTGTAAACTATAATCCACCAGTGCCAAGGCTTTATTGGCCTCAAGGCTGGGGGCTTGTTCTACCAATAATTCTATTGTCGGTTCGGCTTGGGCAAAATAACTGCGTACCTGCGCATAACGGTAATAATTGCGATTGTAAGGTAAAGCGGCGGTAATGCGTTTTTTAATGGCTTTGTCATCTATTTTGTTTAATGCTAGGTCAGCCCGTAGAGACCATTGCTCGCGTAATACTCGATCATTTTCAATCAATCCAATTAACTCATTTTTTAGTTGAGCATTGTCTAGCTTGTTGATGTAGGCAGTGATTCTATCTAATGGTTTGCCATTTTCCAGTTGTGTTTGTTCCGCACTTTCTTGCCGATAAGCGAGCGCAACGGCCACACAGTGTTTGCAAAAATCAAAACCTTCAGAGGCGGGGCAATCACAGCTACCATCAAAATGATTAGTCGTATGGCGCAATGTCACCGCATAAGTTTCACTGCCTGCGACTAATGCGGTGATGGTCGTGCCTTTTTTATTCCACTCTATGACTGCGCCAGAGGCAAAGTAATCTTTCCCTCGTCCAAAGGCGCCCTTGCCCGCTAGGGCTATTAATTGTTTATCTGTGATCATGGTTATTTTCTAATTATTTTTTCGTTGCTTTTTCGTTTTGTTTTCGTTTTTCCTTCTATCAGATCTGCCCACCCACACCTTTAAACTTCTCAACAAACGTGGCGATCTTTTGAAACACGCTCTGCTTCTTGGTGAGGTATTGAGGGTTCAACGGGCTCATTTTGGGCAGAATGGCATTAAGCTCTGTTCCTGCATCGCTAGCGTATTCCCGTTTGAGTGAGTTGGTGATATAACGTCGGGCTTCTTTTGCATTCAGGCTTTCTGCGTTGATCAGCTCCTCTGCTTCTCGTTGCTGCTCAACTTGGGCGAAGGAAAAGAAGGCTTCGATCACGCTGGACTTTTCGCCAATCTGATCCAAGTCCGTTTGATTAATGAAATCTACAACCAAACTTTCTTTAGCTCGATTACCCAAGCTGGCGCGGATCACACGGCGCACTTCATCTATCAAGTCGGCTTTGCTCTTATTCTTTTTATTGTGCTCGAAAATCAGTTCAAGAATGTAATCAAGGTTTATCTCTAGTGACTTGAGCAAGTCCACCTCAAACACCACGTCATCCCAGTCAATGGTAGATTTCTCTTTTTCCTCAGCTGATTTTTGTCGGCGCTGCCAATCGCGAATATCGTTATAAGATGAGCGATAATCCTGAATCTTTCGTTCGGCTGGTAGGCGTATGGTTTGTAATTCCGCCAGTTTTTTATCATCCAAATAATGTTCAGCTTTAAACGCTTCAACCGCCTCTGTGTCGTTCATATCTACGCGTTGAAGTGCTTTCAAACTAGCAAACTCATCATAGTTTTGCAGTACATTCTCTACCCGCAGGTATTCGCCAAAGAGTTTGGCAAAGTCTTTTTTGTCGGACTCTTTTTCGATGGTGGTCGGATCAGGAAAGCGCTGCTCCAGCTCACTCACCACATCCATAAAACCTCGACGCGCTTCACCACTGACCACATCGGTAAAGCCTTCCATGTATTCCTTGTAGCTCTTTTCTAGCACCACGTTTTTGGTGTTTTTATCGCCAAACAGAGTGATAGCATCCACGGTTGCCATTTCTAGGTCGCGGAAGGTGACAATATTGCCGAAGGTTTTGGTGGCGTCATAAATGCGGTTAGTGCGCGAAAAGGCCTGCATCAAACCGTGGTAACGCAGGTTTTTATCGACAAACAATGTATTAAGCGTAGGGGCATCAAAGCCGGTAAGAAACATTCCTACCACTATAAGCAAGTCGATTTCTTTGGATTTCACCCGCTTGGCTAAATCGCGGTAGTAATTCTGAAAGCCGTTACTATCGACACTGAAATTGGTTTTAAAGAAGGCGTTGTAATCGCCTATGGCCGCGCTTAAAAACTCTTTGGCGCTGCTATTCATGGCTGAGACATCAAAACTTTCATCCAGAATATCACCCACTGCATCTTGCTCTTCATTGGCAGCAAAGGAGAATATGGTGGCGATTTTTAGCGGCTTTTCGCTGCTTTTATTTGAAGAATTAGCCTGCAAACTATTCAGCGACTCATAATAGAGCTTTGCGGCATCCACACTGCTCACGGCGAACATGGCATTAAAGCCTTTAGAATTTGCTTGCAGGCGATGCGTTTTCTGGCGGTAGTTATTCAGAATATACTGGGAAATTTCGCGAATACGCTCGGGGTGCAATAACGCCTCTTTGTTTTCAGCGGCAGAAAGTTTTTTCTCATCCTGCTCCGTTTCAATGGCCTTAAATTTGTGGCGCACATCGTTGTAGTCCACCTTGAACTTGAGCACTTTTTCATCGCGTATCGCGTCGGTAATCACATAAGAATGCAATTCACGGCCAAATACACTGGCGGTGGTTTCTGCGCCTAAAGCATTTAACGGGAAGATGGGCGTGCCGGTAAAGCCAAACTGATAAAAGCGTTTAAACTTCCTGTTCAAGTTTTTTTGCGCTTCACCAAACTGGCTGCGATGGCATTCATCAAAAATAAACACCACCTGCTTGTTGTAGATGGGCAGATCACCTTCGGTTTTCATCAGGTTGTTGAGCTTCTGAATGGTGGTAACAACGATTTTATTGTCGTCCTTACTCAGATTCTCTTTTAATTTTGCCGTATTTCCCGAGCCATTCACACTATCGGGCGAAAAGCGCTGGTATTCTTTCATGGTTTGAAAATCTAAATCTTTTCGATCCACCACAAAAAATACTTTGTCGATAAACTCAAGCTCTGTAGCCAAGCGTGCCGCTTTAAAGCTGGTTAAGGTTTTACCCGAGCCGGTGGTATGCCAGATAAAACCACCGCTTTCTGGCTTGCTCCAGGTTTTTGCCTCATAGGAACTTTTTACCTTCCACAAAATACGCTCGGTGGCCGCAATCTGGTAGGGGCGCATCACCAATAAAGTGTCACTCACATCAAACACCGAATAATGCAGCAACACATTGAGCAGGGTGTGTTTCTGAAAGAACGTCGCGGTAAAGTCTTTTAGGTCTTTAATCAGGCTGTTATCGGCCTTCGCCCAGTGCATGCTGAAGTCGAAACTGTTTTTGTTGCGCGTTGTGGTATTAGCAAAATAACGGCTATCGGTGCCGTTAGAAATCACAAACAACTGCAAGTACTTATACAGCGAATCCTCGCTGTTAAAGCTCTCTTTACTGTAACGATGCACCTGATTAAAGGCTTCACGAATAGCAACGCCACGCTTTTTCAGCTCGATCTGTACCAGCGGTAAGCCGTTTACCAGAATAGTCACGTCGTAACGGTTGGCATGGCTGCCGGTTTGCTCAAACTGCTTAATCACCTGCACTTTGTTGCGGGTGATGTTATTTTTATCCAGTAGATAAATATTTTTAATGCGGCCATCGTCGAATACAAAGTCGTGAATATAGTTGTCGTGGATTTTGCGCGTTTTATCGATGATATTATCGCTGGGTTTATCCAAATAGGTTTCCACAAAACGCAGCCACTCTCCTTCAAGAAACTCCACGTTATTAAGGGTCTGCAATTGCACCCGTACATTGGCCAGCATGGCTTGCGGGTTATTCACGCCCGCCAGGTACTCATAGCCTTGGTTTTGCAAATCTTCAATAAACTCGCGCTCTAAGGCATCTTCACTTTGGTAGCTCTCGGCCACTTTCCAGTCTTTTTTGTATTTATCGAGAACAATGAAGTTATTGGATTCGGCGATGGTTTTGTAATCAGTCATTCATTTACATCCTGCTCATTATCGTCTGGCCGTACTAAATGCTTTATCACTTTATCAAAATCTGACTGGTAAAGACGATCTTGTACGATGCGGTATTTCTCAAACTCACTCTCGGCATGGGCTTTAGCAATTTCAGCAGAGGTTTTACCATCGGTGGCAGTTATCCGGAATTTTCGGATAACTGCTTCGGGTTCTAATTCATTGTCTGTAAACAGTTTTTTAAGATGGTCACTCACTGTGCGTACATTCACATCGTACAAGGCCGCCATCATTTTTTGGCTTAGCCAAATATCCTCATCGGCGTAAATGGCTTCAACACCGCCCTCACCACTGGCGGCGATAAAAGTGAGATATTCGGCGGCCGAAGAGCGCAGTACGGGCAACGCTTTTTTATCCTTGCTCATATCAGGCCGCCACCTCGACATTCGGTTTGGCCTTTCTAGGTTCAGGAAAGCTCAAGAGTAAATCGCGGTAATACTCATATTGCTGTTGGCGCAAGGCAATTTCGCGGGGTAAGCCTTCGGTGATGGAGCTAGTTAGGGCGTCGAATTTGTCGAGGATGGCGACGATGCGGGCTTGCTCGGTTAGCGTGGGCAATGGAACTTTAATCTGATTTAATATTGCTTGGGTAAGGCTTGGTCTACCTGAGCCAGTATCTAGCTGCATCATATCTATGGTCTTTATAAAGTAATAGAAGAACTTTGGAATTATTTGATCGGTATTTATCTCTGTGTAGTAAATAGTATCGACGTTCCAGAATGGGGACTCAACGTAAAAAATATTTGTAATAGATCCTTTTCTTGGAATCAGTACAGTCGGCTTGTCATAAGCAAAAGTATCGACATACTTCATTACTCCGCCTGAACCATATACAGGAATATCCCCAGCCCCTAGCTTCTTCCAGTCTTTACCATTTTTTATGTTCGCCACTTCCCCCAATGCCTTCCACTCAACTTCCCCGTCTTCAAAACTCAACAACTGGTCGCGGTAGTAGTTGTATTGTTTTTTGCGGGCATTAAGCTCGGTGGTTAGCTCGGTGGTCAGCTCGGTGAAAGTGTCCAGAATACGGACGATTTCGGCTTGGATTTCTAGTGATTTTTTTGGGTTTTCTGGGCAGGGTATGGGTATTTGGAATTTGTCAGTATCAGGCGTTGCAATTTGCGGCATTTGCATACGACTACCAAGTTTCTGAAAATGCGGTTCATTCAATTTTAGAAAGTGGTATACATACTTAATACTAATGCCATCGTCATTTGAATAATATGACCACATCTCATTCTTATGAGAAAAGGGTTTTTCATAGTATTCAAATTCTATAAAGCCACGAGACTTAACAATTATTGATGGCTCTTTGTTAATATCTTTTTCGGGTATATCTCCAAAATCAACGAATGCTACTGTCTTGCCGCCAGCAAAAATCTTAAGCGGGGCTCCTTCTTTATGTAGCACTTTCATCTGACCTGCGGTTATCTTGGTCCCTTTGGTGCGAACAAGAATTTTACTCAACGGCAACCACTCCACCCCAACCCCATCCAGCAGCTTTTCCATATAACTTACATCACTCATGCTTTGCCTCCCTGTAGCTTTTTAATACTACCGTCTTCGGTTAGCAAGCGCATTTGTTGAATGGCGGTATTATTCAGCAGCCTTAACCGTTCTTGTTGAACAAGTGCCTGCTGAATAAAATGCGCATTTAGGGTTTCAAGGTTGGCCAGACAAACCAATTGAGCGACATTGACGTAATCGCGTACGTTGCCACTTTTACCGGGATTCTCGTCGCGCCATTGTTTAGCGGTTTTGCCAAACAAGGCCATATTGAGTAAATCGGCTTCTGAGGCGTAGACAAGGCTAATTTGTTGTTGGGTCAGTTCGCTGGGGATCAAATTTTCTTTAACGGCATCGGTATGAATGCGGTAGTTGATTTTAGTGAGTTGGCGTTTAACATCCCAACCGAGCTGTTCGTGCTCTTGTTGTTTTAGACGCTGGAATTCTTTAATCAGGTAAAGCTCAAATTCGACTGAGATCCAGCTGGCAAACTTGAGGGCGATATCTTTGTGCGCATAAGTTCCGCCGTATCTTCCCGCTTTAGCCTGCAAGCCAATGGCCTTGGTGGTGCTTAGCCATTTTTGAGGCGAGAGCGTAAAGGCATTGAGCCCTGCCTGCTTTTTAAACCCCTCGAATTCGAGGGGTTTAAAGTCAGGATTGAACAGAGTTTCCCAAACACCGAGAAACTCGATGGTGTTGCGGTTGCGCATCCAATTACCGATCACTGCGCTACTGTCATCAGACTTGTGCTTGGCGATATCGGTCAAAGAAATGTAATCTTCTTTGGTAATCCGTATTTCTTCATTGAGTACCGTGATAGTTTTTGCTTTTTGGCTCATTTTTGCACTCCGTTGCTTTTCGTTTCTTCAATTTCCGCCCCTTCAATCCCGATGCCTTCAATTTCCAAAACAATCCCATCAATATAGCTACGCAGTTGATCAATCTTGGCGACGGTAGTTTTCAGCTCGGCATTCAACTGGGTAATATCCACCACTTCGCGATTGTCTTTGGCTTCTACATAGCTGCTCACCGACAGGTTGTAGTCGTTAGCGGCGACCTGTTCAAGGGGGACGGATTTGGCTAGATGATCGACATCGGCCTTGCTATCAAACACGGCCATGATTTGCTGGATATGCGTATCGGTAAGCGTGTTGGTATTGGTGTCTTTTTTAAACAAACCGCTGGCATCTATAAACTGGGTGGTGGTATCGGTTTTGTGTTTGGAGAGCACTAGAATAGTCACCGCGATGGTGGTGCCAAAAAACAAATTAGGCGCGAGCGAAATAACCGTTTCGACAAAGTTGTTATCCACTAAATATTTGCGAATTTTTTGCTCAGCACCGCCACGGTAAAAAATACCAGGGAAGCAGACAATAGCCGCGCGGCCTTTGCTGGAAAGGTAACTGAGTGCATGTAGCACAAAGGCAAAGTCGGCTTTAGATTTGGGCGCGAGTACGCCCGCTGGCGCAAAACGATCATCGTTAATTAGGGTGGGGTCATCGCTGCCTACCCACTTTACCGAATACGGTGGGTTGGATACGATGGCATCAAAGGGTTTGTCATCCAGAAAGTGCGGGTCTATTAAGGTATTGCCCAGCTGCATATTGAACTTATCGTAGTTGATGTTGTGCAAAAACATGTTCATACGGGCAAGGTTGTAAGTGGTGTGATTAATCTCCTGCCCCCAAAAGCCATCTTCAATGATGTGATTATCAAAGTGTTTTTTGGCTTGTAATAACAGTGAGCCAGAACCGGCAGCGGGGTCATAAATTTTATTAACACTATCTTGACCGTGCATAGCTAACTGGGCAATCAACTTGGAGACGTGATTTGGGGTAAAGAATTCACCCCCGGATTTACCCGCATTGGCGGCATAGTTAGAGATCAGAAATTCGTAAGCATCGCCAAACAGATCAATTCGATCTGCATCACTTTTTTCATAAAAATTATGACCAAAATCCAAATCTGCTACGCCTTTTAGTACTAGGGCTAAACGAAGGTTTTTGTCTTTAACGGTATTGCCGAGTCGGTTACTGGTGGTATCGAAATCGGCAAATAAGCCTTTTATGTCTTGTTCAGAGGGGTAGCCATTGGCAGAGCCTTCAATGGCGGAAAAGATCGCGGCCAAGTCGGTGTTCAGGCTTTCGTTGCTGTTGGCGTTTTTAACCACCGTGGCAAATAGCTGGCTGGGGTAAATAAAGTAGCCTTTGGTTTTAATAGCATCGTCTTTGATGTCGGGGGTGATTATCTCGTCACTCAGCGCGGCGTAATGGATACTCTCGTCACCGGCTTCAATATAGAGGGAAAAGTTTTCGCTGATAAAGCGATAAAATAGGGTGCCGAGCACATATTGTTTAAAATCCCAGCCATCTACCGAACCGCGCACATTGTTGGCAATAGACCAGATTTGGCGTTGTAGGGCGGCGCGTTGTTGGGTACTTGTCATGCTGTCTTCCTGTTGGTTTTTTGGGTGCTGGTTGCTCGCACGGTATCGAATGCCAGAGGCTGTATATTAGCGTGTTTACTTATCAGTGTCTGCGCTGGTGTAGAGGATGAGTGTAGGAGGTGGGTTGAAGGCAGTTGTATAGGGGAATGCTGTAGGCGATTCTTTTGCTTTATGATTTGTGTTACTTTTGGCAGGTTATTTATTCACTCTATCTCCATTCATTTTTAGGACAGTTATTATGAAAGCACAATCAGTGTTGGAAACTATCGGTAATACCCCCCATATTAAAGCCCAACGTTTGTTTGGTGATAAGCAAAATGTATGGATTAAAAGTGAGCGATCAAACCCGGGGGGTTCGATTAAAGATCGCATCGCGTTGGCGATGATTGAAGCAGCTGAGAAAGACGGTTCGTTAACGCCGGGTTCAACCATTATTGAGCCGACTTCGGGTAATACCGGTGTAGGTCTTGCGATGGTAGCGGCCGTTAAAGGTTATAAATTGGTGTTAGTAATGCCAGAGAGCATGTCGGTGGAGCGTCGCCGTTTGATGTTGGCTTACGGTGCAAGTTTTGCTCTTACGCCAAAAGAAAAAGGCATGAGTGGCGCGATTGCAAGAGCGCAAGAACTGCTGGCCGAAACACCGAACGCGTGGATGCCACAGCAGTTTGAAAACCCTGCCAATATTGATGTGCATGTTGAGCATACCGCGCAAGAAATTCTTGCCGATTTCCCCGATGGTTTAGATGCTATTGTGACCGGTGTAGGCACTGGCGGCCATATTACCGGCTGTGCACGAGTCCTCAAAAAGGCATGGCCACAACTCAAAGTATTTGCGGTTGAGCCAGAAGCATCGCCAGTGATTTCTGGCGGCGCGCCTAGCCCGCATCCTATTCAAGGTATTGGTGCAGGCTTTATCCCTAAAAACTTAGATGTTGAGTTGTTAGATGGCATCATTCAAGTTCATGCCGACGATGCTAAAGACATGGCGCGGCGCTGTGCGACAGAAGAAGGTTTGTTAGTAGGCATTTCTTCAGGCGCTACATTGGCAGCGATAAACCAAGTGCTACCCACCTTAAAAGAAGGTGCGCAAGTGTTAGGCTTTAATTACGATACCGGTGAGCGTTATTTGTCTATTGATGGTTTTTTGCCACAAAAGTGAAAGTGATTTTACTTGTACTATTCACTAACTTAGCTAGTATAGCTAAGTTAGTGAATATAGTTGATGGTAGGTGTGATTATGAAAACAATGACAGCGACAGAAGCCCAAAATAATTTTGGCGATCTTTTAATGAATGTACAAAGTGAACCTGTTTCTATTACGCGAAATGGCGAAGAAAAAGGTGTGTTTCTCTCAGCAACTGAATATCAAAAAATGAAACAGCAAGCCTTGCAGCAAGCTATTTCAGACGGGATAGAAAGTGGAGAGCCTTCTCTCTTAAATATGTCTGATATTAAAAGTAGGGCTAGAAATAAAATAAAAATATAAGTAAAAACGGAGAAAAATGTTAAGGATTAACGCGTTACCTCTTGCTGAAGAGGATTTGATTAATATCTGGCTGTATGGATGTGAGGTATGGGGAGCTGCTAAAGCGGACGTCTATGCCGATAGTATTGAACGCCAGCTTAATTCTCTAGCCCTCTCGCCTAAAAAATATTCTATTCGAAAAAACTTTAATCCCCCTGTTCGAATTTGCCCTCATGTCAGCCACATAATAATTTATACAGCGACAGAAAGCGCCATTACGATTGTTCGAGTACTGCATCAATCTATGGATGTAAAACAACACTTATGACCTAAGTGTTGTTTTTTACTGCAAGAGTAAGGTTCTATTGATAGATAAGCATGACTGTCTCATTAACGCAATATCGTTGTGCCGGGCTTGATCCGGTATATAATCTGGAACTAAAAACTAGATTCCGGATAAGCAAAAAATGCTTTCCGGAATGACACTGTTTTTTATTTTTTTGATTCTTTACGCCTTCGCTTTTCGTTTCCCCCGCCGTTTCACAAAGGCTTTGCCTTTTCCTTTTAGTCCATTAAATACTACGCCGCTCGTTGCATCTATTAGTTGGTTTAAGTTGTGTGTCATGGTGTGCATAAATTGTGGGTAGGTGAGTTCGCGTTGGCTGATGGCGTTGAGTTGGGATTCCCATTGGGCGGTCATGTCGGGGAGTGCGACGGAGTCCGGTAGGTTGTTAATGAGTTGCTTGCCTATGTCAGTTGCGTGTATTTCTTTGCCTTTGCGAATTAAATAATTGCGCGAAAATAATAATTCTATAATTCCCGCACGGGTTGCTTCGGTGCCTAGACCGTCTGTTTCTCGTAGGGTTTTTCGTATCTCCGGATCACTCACGTAACGAGAAATTCCCGTCATGGCGGCGAGTAATGATGCATCGTTAAAGCGTTTAGGCGGGCTGGTTTGTTTGTCTATTATGTTTGTATCGATGCAGAGCAGTGAATCACCTTTGTTTAGCGTGGGCATCACGCTGTCGGAGAATTCGTTTTCGTTGCTGCTTTCGTTGCTCTTATCATCACAATGACTTGCTTTCGCATCATGGTTATTATGTTCACCGGTATTCGAATCGTCTTTTTTACTATTACTCTCTTTTTTTTGCTCCTTCTTTTGCGGGAATGCACTTTTCCAGCCTAGATTGATAATTTCTTTGCGTTTGGCGATAAATATCCCTCCGGCTATTTCCGAATCAACCTGTACTTGTCGGTATTCAAAGTGGGGTAAAAATTGTAGTAGATATTGCCGAGCAATCAGTTGGTAAATATTGTTTTCGTTGCGGTCTAGGGAACTGCCTTTACACTGCTTATGGGTGGGGATAATGGCGTGGTGAGCGCTTATTTTTTTGTCATCCCACGCTTTAGATTTTTTACTCGTATCGCACAGGTTAATCGTCTCTGTTAAATTGTTGGTATTGTTCGCGATAGCTGCAATAATTTTTTTTGCATCGCTGAAGTGTTCTTTAGGTAGATAGCGGCAATCGGAGCGTGGATAGGTGATTAATTTATGGCGCTCATAAAGTTGCTGGCAGCTATCTAGTACTTGTTTGGCGCTTAAGCCAAAGCGTTTAGCGGCATCAATTTGTAAGCTTGAAAGGTTATAGGGCAGGGGTGGCGCTTGCTTTTTAATGTTCGCAGAAAACTTAATCACATGACCGTTTTGATTCATCACCCGTGACGCGACATTCTCTACCAGTTGGCGTGACAGTACACGGCCTTCCTCATCCATGTAGTCTGTGCAGGCATCGCTGGGTTTCCATTTTGCCTCGAAGGCATAGCCAGATTTTTCGCTAGGCTTGTCGGCATCGGTCGCTAAACGCACGATCAATTCATAAAAAGGTTTGGCCGTGAAATGGCTTATCTCATCATCTCGCTTTACCACCAAACCTAGTAATGGTGTCTGTACTCGACCGATAGATAAAACACCCTTAAAACCAGATTTTTGGCCTTGTACGGTACATAAGCGTGTCATGTTCATGCCGTACAGCCAGTCGGCGCGGGCGCGGGCTAATGCGGAAGCCGCGAGAGGAATAAACTCGCTGTTTTGTCTTAGGTTGCTTAGTGACTTTTTCACGGCTGCGGTATTTAGGTCGCTAATTAAACACCGTTGAGCGGCGGCTATTTTTGTTTTAGACGCACCGGAGTAATGTATCACCTCGTCCACCAGTATTTGCCCTTCGCGATCAGGGTCGCCTACATTAACTAGCAGCTTGGCTTGCTTGATGAGTTTTTTGAGAGTGGATAATTGCTTTCTTGTTTTGCTTTTAGCTTCTAGTTTCCACTCTTTAGGGATGATGGGCAGATGATTGACATTCCACTTTTTATAATCGGGGTGATAGGCATCAGGCTCTGCTTGTTCTAATAAATGGCCTATACACCAGCTCACCACATCCCCATTGCCCAGCGTAATAAACCCATCGCCTTTCTTGTGGGGTTTAGGTAATGCCTCGGCAAGGGCTCGACCAAGACTGGGTTTTTCGGCAATGTAGAGAATCATTGGCTGGCTCCAAGCGATGAATATTGGAAATACTGCTTAACTGTTTTTTTATACAGTATATTTATACAGCATTCCTGCAAGGTGATCAATCGTTTCGAATTCTCGTTATTTAACGCTTTTACTACTTTATTGTTATGTTATATCATAACTTTTTGGGCGTGAAATACCTTCTGTTTTATCTTCAAGGCAAACATGTTTGTTACTCGCATTAAATGTTTCTAAGGGTTTTATGTAATGGATGATGCTAATCAGTTAAATAAGAATATTGAATTATCTGAAAAATATTGCCAAGAAAAAGGTGAGCGATTAACTAAAAAGCGCAAGCTGGTGTTGCGCATACTGCTCAGCTCACAGAAGGCAATATCCGCTTATGAGTTAGTGGATGACTGTAAAAAAAATTACGGTGAAGTTATTTCTGCGATGACGGTTTATCGAGCGCTGGAATTTTTACAGTCTCAAGGCTTAGCTCATCGATTAGAGTTAGCGAATAAGTATGTGGCGTGCTCTCATATTGTTTGTCGACATCAACATAAACCATCACAGTTTTTAATTTGCAATCAATGTTCTCGCGTTGAAGAAGTAGATGTAGATGTCTCGATGTTAAAAGGTTTACGAGAGGTGACGAATAGAACGGGCTTTCATTTAAGTGATTCCCCGTTAGAGTTAAGCGGTGTATGTAATAAGTGTATTTAAGTGGCGCTAAGTTTCAGAGGTGATTAAATTGTTTAGCCCGTTCAATCCGACTGTTTTACAGCCGGATTGAGGTAGGTTTACGGTAGTAACACTATTTACATTGGCTGATGCTATTCGCCATGTTTTGAATCAGCTGTTGATAATGACCGCTTCCTGTTGTTAAGCCGACACCGAGTGGATCCATCACACCAATAGTGGATACACTGGTATTTTCAAAAACGTTTTTAACCAGACCCGGATTGTATTGAGGCTCGGTAAAGACACAGGTGACGCCTAATTTCTTAACCGTATCTCTCACTTCTTTGAGGCGTGCGGGGCTTGGGGCTTGCGCATCACCGAATGAGATCGCGCCTGCAGCGGCGATACCAAAGCGTTGCTCAAAATACTGATAAGCATCATGAAAGACAATAAACTGTGGGTTGCCCAGCGCATTGATTTTTGTGCGGGTAGACTCAATTAACGCGTCGAGTGAAACGATGGCTTTGGCTGCGTTGTTAGCATAGCTTGTCGCGTTCTCAGGGTCTTGTTTAGATAAGGTGTCTTTAATGTGATTAACCCATAATTTGGCGTTTTCAGGGTCTAGCCAAGCATGGGGGTCGTTACCTTCTTCATGTTGTTCATCGTGATGTCCTTCCTTTTCGTGATGTTCTTTTTTGTCATGATGCTCGTCTTTTGCGTGATGCTCTTTCTCCTCGTGATGCTCTCCCTTTTTATGATGCTCTTCTTTGCCGTGTTGTTCACCTTTGTGTACTTCATGTTCTTCATCCCCGTGCCCTTCATGGTGCTCATGAGATTCAAAAGTCGCGCCTTCTCGATACGGATGTGTAATAGTTCCATCAATATCCAATACGGCGATTTTTTGCGCTGAACTGGCGACGTTATTCATGGCTTTATTTAACCAAGGGGTAAAGCTCTCGCCCATCCAAAATATCGTGTCTGCATCTGCTAACGCTTTCGCTTCTGACGGGCGCATAGTGTAGTGATGGGGAGATGCTTCAGCAGGAATGAGTAGCGCTGGCTGGCCGACGTTCTCCATCACTTGGCTGACGAGAGAGTGTAGTGGTGCAATATCAACGGCAACGGAAGGTGCTGCATGAGCATCGATAGATAATCCGAGGCTCAGTAGTGAGGAAGTGAATAAAGAGGTAAAGCGCTTGTGATGCATTAGGGTCTCCTGAGATGAATAATGCGTGGTTAAAAGCAAATTTTGGGTGACAAATACAGATGTTACGTTATAACATAACTCTTTGTTTTTTGAAATCTTAATTAGGTGTCTATATGTTAATTGAATGCGACAATTTGTCGGTTCATTTTGGTCGGCGAAGCGTTCTCAGCAATATCAGTTTTTCGGTTAGTCCACAGGAAATCGTCACGGTGCTTGGCCCTAATGGTTCGGGTAAAACGACATTATTTAAAACCTTGATCGGAGCGTTAAGCCCAAGCTCAGGGGTGTTAAAGAAAAAGCCGGGGCTGCGCATTGGGTATGTTCCGCAACGATTGCATATTGATCAAACATTACCGATGTCGGTAAAGCGTTTTATGAATTTACCGAGCGGCTACTCGCCTCATACCGTTGCCGAAGCGCTTGAGCATGCGGGTGTTCCCGGGCTTGATAAACAACAAATTATGGATTTATCTGGCGGTCAATTTCAGCGTGTTCTACTGGCTCGAGCACTGTTAGGTAATCCCGATTTATTATTGCTCGATGAAGCGACTCAAGGCTTGGATCACCGTGGTTCGGCGAGCTTTTATCGGCAAATTGCCAATGTTAGAGAGCAGCTCGGATGCGCCATTGTAATGATCAGCCACGAACTCCACGTGGTGATGCGTCAAACAGATCGAGTGATTTGTTTGAATGGTCATATTTGTTGTCAGGGTAAACCGGAAATTGTAAGTGACTCACCGGAATATCATGCCTTATTTGGTCTTGATAGAGAGAGTGAAGCTGCACTTTATTTACATCAAGGCCACCACATACATTCGCATACTAAAAAGGCTCCTCATGTTGGATAATGTATTTGATGACTTTTTAGTTCGAGCGATGCTCGCCAGCGTGGGGGTTGCACTGGCAGCTGCGCCGTTGGGGTGCTTTGTGATTTGGCGACGCATGGCATATTTTGGCGATGCCACTGCTCACGCTGCCGTATTGGGCGTTGCCTTATCATTGGCGTTATCAACGCCTATCTTTGCGGGCGTTTTGTTGGTTTGTTTATTGATGGCGATGATGGTATCTGGGCTGAGTGGCCGAGGGTTTGCCATGGATACCTTGCTCGGTGTGATGTCTCATTCGTCATTGGCGATCGGCTTGGTCGCGGTCTCTTTTATTCCCGGTGTCCGTATTGACCTTATGTCTTACTTGTTTGGTGATATTTTAGCGGTAGGCAAGGTCGATCTTCTCGTGATATGGGGTGGCGCTTTTATTGTGTTGGGCTTAGTTGTGTGGCGATGGACAGGTTTATTGTTGTCTACATTGAATACCGATTTAGCTCTAGCGAGTGGCTTTAACCCTAAGCGCGAACAATTTATTTTAACGATTGCGTTAGCGGTAGTGGTGGCGGTTGCAATTAAGGTAGTGGGTGTTTTATTGATCGCGGCGATGTTAATTGTGCCAGCCGCCACGGCACGCCCTTTTAGTGGTACTCCCGAAGTCATGGCGATTGTTGCTGCGTGCTTGGCTGCGTTTAGTAGTCTTTCTGGTCTGCAAGCGTCTTACGTATTCGATACCCCCACTGGGCCAACGATTGTCTGTGTGAGTGCTGCGTTGTTTATCATCACGACGATTGTTTATCGACTAGTACCGATGAGCCGATTGATTGAAAAGATAAAAAGTATAACATCATAAGGCGTTCTTGATAATTCAGGTGAGGGCTTTTTATGCCTCACCCTGTGTTGTTTATATGCCCATTATATGTTCACTCAGGTATCTTATTCAGATGCCTCGCTCACATATTCTCACCTCATTTTCATCTTATGTAGATTTTATAAATACCCTTTTATGGGTTTGTATTTGCCAGCCGTTGTTTGGGTACTTCTCGCTTTAGCCAGCGCACTAAATCAATCCACATGCGACTCACTTCACTCTTGGCGGGTAGCTTACCTGCTGATGCAAGCTCAATAGTGACAACGGGGATGTTGAGATCTACGCCGGCGTAGTTACCAAGGGAGCCGGGGTAAGTGCCTAATCGTAATAAGCCCAATGAGCCCAGTTTTTTGGGAGCGGTTTGTGGGCCGTCGTAATCGACTAGGCCATAAGGCGCATGAACGGCGATAATCACATCCGGCTTAAATGTTCGAATAGTATCAACTAGCCATTGGGTTTCTGGTTCGCTGTTAGCGTAAGGGCCGGGATAACGACGAGGATTCTTTTTTGTGCGTTTTTCCCAATAGTTTAACGCTAAGTCATTCCAGTCTTTTGATGGTAGGTTGCGATTTAAATCAACACCGTTGGCATTTTGGCGTTGTGGGCGTCCTTCTTTTAGCAAGCCGTCAGGGTTGAGTAAGGGCGTTACTTTCCAATGAAATAAGCCTGAGTGATATTGGTTTAACGTGTTCATCCATTTAAATACAATAGACACGGTTGAATATTCGTCTCCATGAATCCCTCCCATTAATAAAACTCGGCCTAACGGTTTTTTATCGTTAAGCGGTGGGTACATTTTATAGGTGATGAGGCGTTGTTGATTGGAGCGATTGCCATCGCTAACTAGTTCCTGCCCTATGCACCCCTTAACGGATACGCTGGCAAGCTTTCTCCCCACTTCATTGCAGAGATCGTTAATAGAAGGCTTTGCATAATTTTCTACATTTGCATAACTTTCGACATAAGTCTCTGCATAAACAAAAGCAGAGAAGGGCATGGTGAGGAGTAGTGCGATAATAGGTGAGCGAATAAAAGTCATCATGGGTATATCTATTGATTGGTAGATGGATGTGCGTTTGTATTATTTTTTATCGGCATTTCAAAACTTTCGTTTCAAAATTGTGACTGATTATTGGATGAAGAAAATACCGATAAATATTAATCACCGGGGATCAGGCATGCAATAAGTTGCGCTTCCCAATCCTCGTTAATGTCAGCACTAATAATTTCTATTCGGCTTTCGTTGCAATCGTTTAGTGCATGTTCGACTAATGCATCGGATGTTAGGTTGTAGGTAAATGCCCCTTTTTCAGTGATCAGAACTGCCTTCATTCTTTCTGCGTTTATTTCTTTTAAAAACGATGTTATTTTTTGGTGATTAAATTTTTTACTGTGAGAAAATCGCCAACCAATACTATAAAAACCTTCGCCTTTGTTGACGGCTTTTATATAGCCGCACTCTGGAATAGCTTCATCGGAAAATGATGGCGCAGCCTTCTCTGCGTGACTATCCTTGTGACTGTGACTGTGACTGTGACTGTGACTGTGACTGTGACTGTGACTGTGACTGTGACTGTCTTTGTCGTGATGTTTGGATGTGATGGCAGAGGCCGAACCTGGGCCCATTAAATCAATCGTCGTGATATCGCCTTGCTGTGTAAAAAACACGTGTGCTTCAGGGATGCCATGTTGACCTGCATATATTCTTAGCGCGTTTTTGTCGCCATCTTGATATAAGTCTTGTTTATTCCCCACCACAATATCGGCAATAGCGATTTGTTGATTAAACGTTGCATGCTCGGTATAGCGTGTATCAGATAGCTTGCGTGCATCGACTAAGGTTAGTACTTTTTGTAACGCAATCACATCACGGTAAGCCTCGCTAGTCAGACTTTGCAGTACTTCTTTGGGATGCCCTAAGCCGGTAGGTTCGATAAATAAACGATCAGGTCTGGCCGTTTTTAATAATTGATTGAGCGCTACTTGCATAGGTAAGCCTGCCGTACAACACATACAGCCGCCCGGAACTTCTTTAATAAAAATCGTGTTTTCTTGCGTATGCTGACCCTCAAATATACTGCCATCTACGCCTATTTCGCCAAACTCATTGACCAATATTGCCCAGCGTTCGTTCTTAGGTTTGTTGCGGAGTAAATGTAAGATGGCAGACGTTTTCCCCACACCTAAAAAACCAGTGATGATGTGAGTAGGAATCGCAGAGAGAGCGTTGTTTGGGGTGTTCATTTTTTTGCTCGTTATATGGTTTGAGTTATTTTTTATGGATGATGGAATGGATAGTACTATATTGGCCATCATAGGAAGAGCGCTGCGATATTGTTAAGTTATTCGGAATATAGAGAATTTCGGTTTTGGTCGCATACCGAGGTAAGTTCGGTATGCGATAGTCACTTAATGAGAACCTCAATGAAATATGTCTGTTAAAACCCTAAAGCGGCTAGCGCTTGCTGTTGGTTAATCGCATCCGGTGGTCTACAAATCGTAGTTAAGTGGTCGATAGCAGCCGCGAGGCTAGCAAAGTTTATTTGTTCACCGTTTAATAGTCGAAGATTGACCTGGCCTGTTTCGACTTCATTCGCTCCGATAATAATCATAAAGGGTGTTTTCTTTAGTGTTTGTTGGCGAATTTTATAACCGACTTTTTCCTTGCTGTCATCCAGCTCCGCACGTAACTCAGAAAGAGCTAAGGCTTGGGTAACACGTGATGCATAAGGATTAAAATTTTCAGAAATGGTTAATACCGATACCTGTATTGGTGCCAGCCAAGCGGGTAGTTTACCGGCGTAGTGCTCAATTAAAATACCCGTAAAGCGTTCAAGAGATCCAAACAGCGCTCGGTGCAACATGACTGGAGTTTGTCGAGTTCCAGCTTCATCAACATATTCTAGTGAAAATCGTGCGGGTAAATTCATATCTACTTGTAAGGTGCCGCATTGCCAGTCTCGGCCAATCGCATCGCGTAATACAAATTCTAATTTCGGGCCGTAAAAAGCCCCTTCACCGGGGTTTAATTGATAATCCAGCGTGAGCTTTTGTAAAGATTCGGTAAGTGCCGCTTCGAGTATGTCCCATGTGGCGTCGTCACCCATGCGATTTTCGGGGCGAGTGGATAGTTTAATACTGACTTCTTCAAAACCAAACTGTTTGTAGATATCGAGAACCAACTCAATAATATCCGTACACTCTTTTTGCATTTGTGCGGTTGTGCAATAAATATGGGCATCATCTTGGGTAAAGTGGCGTACTCGAAGTAAGCCATGTAATGAACCAGAAAATTCATAACGATGAACTTTACCGAACTCTGCCATACGAATAGGTAAGTCGCGATAACTTTTTAGACCATGTTTATACATTAACACACTGCCGGGGCAGTTCATCGGTTTGAGTGCCAACGTGTGTTCATCGGGTGTTGTTGTGGTGTACATATGGTCTTGATAATTTTGCCAGTGCCCCGACTGCTCCCACAAACTTCTCTCCATCATGTCGGGTGTGTTCACTTCGATGTAGTCTGATTGCTGCTGACGGCGGCGCATATATTCAATCAGTTGTTGAAACAGTGTCCAGCCTTTGGGGTGCCAAAAAACAGCGCCCGTTGTTTCTTCGTGAAAGTGAAAAAGGTCGAGTTCTTTACCTAAGCGCCGGTGATCACGTTTTTCAGCTTCTTCGAGCATGTTGAGATAAGCGCGCAGTTCTTTTTTCGTTGCCCACGCAGTGCCATAAATGCGTTGCAACTGTTCGTTATTGGCGTCGCCGCGCCAATAAGCACCAGAAATTTTGGTGAGTGTTACGTGTTCTAAAAACCGCGTATTGGGTACATGAGGGCCACGGCACATGTCGATATATTCTTCGTGGTAATACAGCCCCATATGCGTTTCGTCGGGCATGTCGGCGATCAGTTGCAATTTGTATGCTTCTTGCCGTTCCTCAAATGTTGCAATCACTTGCTCGCGAGGCAGCACGTGTTTAATCACATCGTAATGTGTGGCAATTAATTTTTTCATCTGCGTTTCGATGGCGGCTAAGTCATCAGCGGTAAACGATCGTTCGTAGGCGATGTCATAATAAAAACCATTATCAATCACTGGGCCTATCACCATTTTGGCAGTGGGGTAGAGCTGTTTAACCGCATGTCCCAATAAGTGTGCACAAGAGTGACGAATAATCTCGACGCCTTCGGTATCTCGCGAGGTGATTATTCTAATTTCTGCATCTGCCAATATGGGATCGCAGGCATCAACAAGTTTGCCGTTTACCTCACCGGCAATCGTGCTTTTTGCTAAGCCCGGTCCAATACTTTTTGCAATATCGGCGACTGTGGTGCCAGCGGAAACGGTTTTTTTAGCGCCATCGGGTAGCGTAATGATGATGGATGATTCATGGTCGTTCATAGTAATCGATGGCTCATTTTTTATGTTGGGGAATAGCGACGTTAGCGAGAGGTGTAAAAATAGCCGCGCTCAGTTTCTATGGTGATTAGTTTTTATGGTAATTAGCTTTTATAGCTATGCTCTTTTATTTCTTTAATGGCTTTCACTTCTGCACAATATTCTGCCGTAGGTCTTACGAGTAAACGCGGAACGCCTATGGGTTCTCCCGACTCTAAGCAGTAGCCAAAGTCGTGGCTCTGAATACGTGCTAGCGACTGCTTAATTTTTGGTAGTAACTTTTGTTCCCGCTCAACGATGCGCAGTGCGATACTTGATTGTTCTTCCCAGGTAGCGCGGTCGCTCACATCGCTTAAATCGGAAGGAGGAGTCATTTGTTCTTTCGCCTCATCGACACGAACTAATGTCGTTTCATATAGTTCGCATAATAAGTGTTTAAAGAACAATAGTTGATCCTCATTCATATAGTCTTCTTCAGGTGCAGCAAGCACCTGTTCTTGAGTGAGCAATGTAGGTTTTGAAGGAGGAGGGTTCATTTTTGTTATGTCTTCTTAATGAGTTTTTCAGCACATGGGCAATGATTTAATTGCTACATTGGCTAACACGTGCGTAGCTTGTATGAAGTAAAAAATCTGTTATTTAGGAATATCCATCAAACACCAAGCGCTTCGACGGTAAGTGCTGATCAATAATCTGTCGCCCATCAAATACCTGATGGCCGTTGACCCACGTGCTTTGAATGCGAGAAGAAAATGTGTGGCCGTGAAAGGGTGTCCAGCCGCAATGGTAGTGGCTATTACTATGGGTGACTTCGGTCGTTTGATGTAAGTCGACCAAGACTAAATCGGCATAGTAGCCTTCACGAATATACCCTCGTTCAGCCACGCCGTAACGAATGGCGGGATTATGAGAAATCTTCTCGACGACTTGTTCCAAGCTAAGACGTTTATGTTTAACGTGATCGAGTAGGCTCAATAAGGCATGCTCCACTAAGGGTAAGCCAGCAGGCGCTTGGTTATAATCTACCTGTTTTTCTTCTGGTGTATGAGGCGCGTGATCTGTAGCAACAATATCAATTTGATTATTATGTAAGGCTTGTATCAATGCATCACGGTCCGTTGATGATTTAATTGAGGGATTACACTTAATGAAATTACCAAGTCGCGGGTAATCTTGATCGCTAAACCAAAGATGATGAACACACGCTTCTGCCGTAATATGTTTGCCTCCAATCGGCCCCGCCTCAAATAAGCTCAACTCTTTTTCTGTTGTAATATGTAAGACATGTAATTGGCTTTTGTATTTTTTCGCTAGACCCACAGCGTAAGATGAAGAGGCAAAGCATGCTTCTGTATCGCGTATGATGGGGTGGTCTTCTATTGTTGGCTGTCTGGTATTGCGCACTTTTTCTAGGTTGCTAGCGATGACTGCACCGCTCTCACAGTGGGTGACAATTAATGCAGGGCTGTCACGAAAAATTGCATCCAGCGCTTGAGGGTTTTCAACTAATAAGTCGCCTGTAGATGCACCCATAAACACTTTTACACCGCAGTGTTTCTTAGGGTCTAGTAATTTAATTTGTTCAAGGTTATCTTCCGTCGCGCCTAAATAAAACGCATAGTTTGCTATTGACGATTGTTGAGCGATAGCATATTTTTTTTCTAAGGCGTCAATAGATGTCGTGGCAGGGTTCACGTTAGGCATTTCCATATAACTGGTAATGCCGCCTGCAACCGCAGCGCGGGACTCGCTGGCAATCGTCCCTTTATGGGTTAAGCCCGGCTCGCGAAAATGCACTTGATCATCAATCATTCCCGGTAGTAGGTGCATACCTTCGGCATCAATAACTGTATCATTGGGCGACGCCGAAATATGGCTATCTATTTTATCAATACGTTGCCCTTTAATCCTGACATCGGCTTCAATGATACGGTGATCGTTAACCATGTGAGCATTCTTAATTACTATGCATTGAGTCATTAGGATGGGTCTCCAGAAATAATTACCTGTTGTTTTTCGGTATCAACGTTAAGATAAAAACAGTTAGGGCGATGGGTGTGACAGGCTGCACCTACTTGAGTCACCTGACAAAGAATGGCATCACCATCACAGTCGAAAGACATCGATACCAGCGTTTGAGTGTGCCCACTGGTTTTTCCTTTTACCCAAAGCTGTTGCCGACTACGAGACCAATAGGTCACGTATTTTGTTGAAAGGGTGAGTTGTAGTGATTCCTTATTCATCCAAGCAAACATGAGTACGTTTTTTGTGTCTGCATCTTGAGTGATAACAGGGATTAACCCCTGTTCATTAAAGGCGAGCTGATCAACAACCTCCGTTAGCTCAAGCTGGGTATTGTGGCTACATTGCTCCAGCGTTTGAAAATAATGATGTTTCATTTTAGGTTAAGCCCAAATAATTCTTCACATTCATCGCCAGTTAATTGGATAATGTCGTATAAACGGTGGCGTTATCATGCCCAGTAATGATTATTGCTGGGCATGTAGCGTGAATGACGTAAGGTGGTTTACTATTGATAATTGATCCACTAATGATAATCCACTATCATTAGCGGATCAACCTTTACTCTTGGGTGAGATATAAATACATATGCATCAACAGCGGAAAACAAAACAAAAACAAGTCATTGAAGACATGCTGAAGCAGGCTGATCGCCCTTTGTTGCCTAAAGAGTTACTTAGTAAGGCGCAGGAGTTGCTGCCTCAGTTGGGTGTGGCTACGGTGTTTCGTACCTTAAAAAAAATGGTCGATGAGGGAAGTGCTAAAGTGGTTTGCTTGCCGGGAGATAGTCCGCGCTATGAGCGATCTGATTTAACGCATCATCATCACTTTAAGTGCCGCGAGTGCGAATGTGTATTCGAGGTGAATGGCTGTCCTGGGCATCTTGAAAAACTGCTACCGGAAGGTTTTCAGTTGACCGATCACGAGATCACCTTGTTTGGTCGCTGTGCTAATTGTTCCGCCAGCCATTCGTAAGACGTGTGTAAGGCGTTTGTAAGAGTAAGTATTAAAATCGTATCCATCCATTGTTAACAACACATCTTAACTAATAACACATCCTAATCAATAACACAGACCCTATAGAATTTATGCCGATGTCAGAGCAAGCACCTTATCTACCTTATAAACATGTGATACTTATTATAGCGTTAGCTTGTTTTCTTGCCGTGATTCATTGGTTGTATACGCCAGATACTGCCCCTGTTGTTCAAGATTCAAAGCTCGCTATCCCTATAGATTTACCGTTGAATGCAGAGGCGATTGATTCAAACGTTACGCATTCAGATATTGCTGATTTAAATACTGCTCATTCAAACACTGCTCATTCAAACACTGTGGATTCCAACCGCTCAGCGAATGACGACTCAGTTAATAGCAGCCCTTCAATTACCCCCCCTTTGATTAATGACACTTCAACGACCGATGTGGTGGCAATTGTTCAAGATGAAGTGCCCGCTAGTGTTGAGCCGCTGCAAAAAAACAATGAAGATAAAGTGGTTATCCGCCAAGGCGATATACTCAGTGTGATATTCGACAGTTATGACTTAGGGCAGACTGCTCTGCGCAATATTTTAAGTGCTGATGAATCATTGCTCGCATTAGAAACGCTTCGCCCTGGCCAAATATTGTATTTTCGCTATAAAGAAAATACGCAGTACTTAGAAGAAATGGAGCTGTATAAACACCCGGGCTATCGAGTGATATATCGCCGCACGACCGATAATGATTTTAGTTATGAAACCATTATCAAAGAAGGTGAGTGGCGCAGTGAAAATGTTAGTGGCACGATTGCAGGTATATTTTATTTGTCGGCGCAGCGCGCAGGGTTAACAGAGCTAGAAACGGCAACCGTCACGGATATTTTTAAAGAACAACTTAACTTTTCTCGCTCCATTCAAAAAGGCGACAAATTTCAAGTAGTGCGCAGTGTGCAAATGGTTGACGACCAACCCACAGGGCAGGTGCGTATTGAAAGCGCACGCATACAACGAGGCCGACGTGAATATACGGCATTCTTATTTAACGACGGCCGTTACTATGATAAACAGGGTAAGGGGCTAGCGCGGGCTTTTACCCGCACACCCTTAGCAAAAAAATACCGAATAAGTTCGTCTTTTAATCCGCGGCGCGTTCACCCTGTGACTGGCCGTGTGCGACCTCATAATGGAACCGACTTCGCAACGCCTACCGGCACCAAGGTACTTTCCACTGGCGATGGTACGGTTGTTCGTGTGGGCAATCATCCTTTTGCGGGGCGGTATATCGATATTCAGCATGGCGGACAATACAAAACACGTTACCTGCATTTACATCGTGTGTTAGTGCGCCGCGGCGAAACGGTTCGTCGAGGCCAAGCCATTGCCCTATCAGGCAATACCGGCCGATCTACCGGCCCCCATCTTCATTTTGAACTCCATGTGTATGGTCGCCCCGTCGACCCCATGAAAGCCAAAATCCCCATCTCTCGATCAGTGTCTAAAAAAGATAAGCCGCTTTTCGCTAAAAAAGTGACAGAGCAAACGCAGTTGTTAGACTCAGCATCTTAACTAGTGGGTGTAGCGCATAATAAGAGTCAATAGCGGTCTATATCTTGATATATACCATTAGTGGGTTTACTATGTTTGCATGTTGTCTTATTAATTGGGGAGGTGCTTATGACACAGCTTGCAAAACTGTTTATGAATGGCCGTAGCCAAGCGGTTCGTTTACCCGCCAGCTATCGCTTTGATTGCGATGAAGTGTATATTCGCAAAGACCCTGAAACGGGTGATGTGATTATTTCCAAAAAGCCAGCGTCATGGGATGAGTTCTTTGAAATAATAGATCAACTGGACATATCTAAAGACTTTATGCTTGAACGGGATAATGAAATAGAAGGCGAGAAGGACTTGTTTTGAAGGTAAAGTTTTAAAAGCAAGGTTCTAAAAAGGATGACACGTTAATGGATCAGTACAATGGATAACGACATGAACGATAGCTCAGCCACAAAAAATCAGCGTTATATGCTGGACACCAACACCGTCAGTTATATTATCAAAGGCGAATTCCCTAGTATCCAACAGCGGCTCATTAGCGTCCCTATGGCGAGCCTTTGCATATCCGCTATCACCGAGGCAGAATTACTAAGAGGGCTGGCTAAAAAACCTGAGGCAAAACACCTCGCATTGGCGGTCAAAGAGTTCTTGATTAGAGTAGACATACTCCCTTGGAATTCTGTCGCGGCTAATGCCTATGCTCAACTACGCACAGCGTGCGAAAAAGAAGGTAAGCCACTAGGCGCAATGGATATGCTAATTGCTGCGCATGCAGTTGCAGAGGGCGCCGTATTGATTACAAATGATAAAGCGTTTTATCGTGTTGAGCAGTATTTAGCGTTAGAGGATTGGACTCAAGTTAGGTAAACCTAGCCAAATATAATTGATCAAACACCCATCACATGTAAATAACATACTTAAACGAAAGTTGTATTTCCCTCTGTCCACCTGGAGATATTGAATATAGCGACAGGTAAGGCTTTTCATTTAATTGCGCCATTGCTTAAAAACAATTAACGATTCATGGTGGGCGTTATAGATCCAAGTGCCCCACAATTAGTGGACACCCTCTATAGTTATATTTAGACAAAAGAGGTGGTTCTATGTCACGTAAAAAAACACAAGCCTATACCGAGGAATTTCGTCGAGAAGCGGTTAAACGATCAGATAAACCCGGTGTCACTCAAGCCAAAGTAGCGAAGGAGTTGGGTGTAAGCGCCCAGCAAATCGCTAACTGGAAGCGTCAATTTACTCGACTCTCCGATAAACAATTCAACGTCGTAGAGGGTGTCGATTACTCCAAAAAAGAAAGTGAAGAGATGCGCAAGCTCCGTCGTGAGAATAAGCGACAGCAAGAGGAGATCGCGTTTTTAAAAAAGGCTGCTGCGTACTTCTCTTAAAAGAGCCTGCTGTTGGCGCGAACAACCCCGAGTGAAGTACGCTCTTATTTTTGAGTACCTTGATGAATACTCTGTAAAGCTAATGTGCCGTGCTCTAAACGTCTCGCGTTCAGGCTACTACAGTTGGCTTGGACGAAGTGTTTGTGCTCAGGAGCTAAGACGTAATGACATGGAAGAAAAAGTGCGAGAGACGTATCAAGAGTTTGAAGCGATCTATGGTGCTCGTAGGATTGCGAAAGAACTTAATGCTTTAGGTATTCGCTGTTCAACAAATTATGTCGCCGACATCATGGCTAACCAAGGAATAAAGGCGCGTAACGGTAAAGGTTTTGTGTATCGTCGCCATAGTTTAACCATGCTGAACGTCTCTGAAAATATCCTCTGGCGTGATTTCAATGCTGAATCGCCTAACCAGAAATGGACAACGGATATCACCTATATTTGGGTTAAAGACAAATGGCTTTACCTTGCTACGGTAATGGATTTATTCTCTCGTAAAATTATAGGTTGGAGCGTAGACCTTTCTATGACTGAAGCGTTGATTACAGATGCGCTAAAGATGGCAATAGGGCAGAGGGAAACGGCGCCCGGTTTGATAGTGCATTCTGACAGAGGTACGCAATATCGATCTCAAGGTTATATTGATTACCTTACCTTGAATGGCTGTAAAATCAGCATGAGCCGTAAAGGAAACTGCTGGGATAACGCGCCAATGGAATCGTTTTTTGGTCGGTTAAAGGTGGAGCTTATTTACGCGAAGAATTATCGCTCGATTGAAGAAGCTAAATCGGGTATCTTTGCTTATATAGAAATATTTTATAGTCGAAAACGACGACATTCTGCGAACGATGATATGAGTCCTGTCGCGTTTGAAGAAAAAGCAGCCAAGGCTGCATAATTAAAGTGTCCGTTTTTTGTGGGGCACATCA
>Ga0233426_10000378_pt1 | contig 48463 bp, 36 predicted proteins | sample SI_118_April2016_6_FD_179875 | JGI IMG/M metagenome (GOLD analysis project Ga0233426, IMG submission 179875) | Seawater microbial communities from Saanich Inlet, British Columbia, Canada - SI_118_April2016_10_MG | ecosystem: Environmental > Aquatic > Marine > Inlet | place: Canada: British... | reverse complement strand
AAAACCGCCCATCCCCCCAATCACAAAGCTCTTGCCCGCCCCGCCCCCAATCGCATCAAAAATGGATTGGACAAAATTCTCGAGGTAGTGAGGTTCCATAAAAACACGGGTTTTTTTACGTAAGCCCGAGGTGCCCGGCTTTTGCGCATCAATGGGCTTGGTGCGAATTGTTTGAAATGTCATGTAAAGCATCCCCCATATTTTTGGACCGGGCCTGAACCATGATAGCGCCGAGCTGTTTTAAGGTGGTGAGTTTGCCAAGGACGTCAAGCCTGATGTCACCTTTTCAGTCTTTGATGCAAGAAAGGAAACGCGAACCAAGCCCCATTCTGAAAAATGGCGCGGTAACATCCGTGTGATTCAGGACTTATTTTGAAGCAGCCACGTGAGGCGATCACCTCTCGAGGGTAGGCCATTTCTTTGAGTGCGTAAAATCGCATTTTCGCGCATTCGCTTCGTTAAGGGAGTGCGGAAAACAGCACTGGTTTTTGCGCACTGTTTTTGACGGCACATTATCTTTGCCGCGCTGATTTAATTACGCACTTTAGGTACCAATTAAAATGATGTAAGAAACCGGCATGCAACTTACAAAATTCTCAGATTACGCACTTCGCATTCTTCTTCATTTGGCTTTGGCTGACGGAAGATTGATATCGACAAAGGATATCGCAGAAATCCACAGCGCCAAATACAATCACTTGGCCAAAGTTACCCAGTGGCTTGCAGCGGAGGGGCTGATTGAGGCAATTCGCGGCCGTTCGGGCGGGATGCGTTTGGCGATTGCAGCTGAAAATATCAACATTGGCAAGGTTGTCAGAAAACTGGAAGGTCGCTCTTCGCTTGTTGAGTGCATGCAAGAAGATGGTGGCAATTGCCGACTATCCAAAGCCTGTGGATTGTCGATTGCGCTTACAAAAGCCCAAGATGCATTTTTCGACGTCCTTGATGAATTTACCTTAACTGATCTAATTCTTGCACACCCCAGCATGACCGATCTTCTGCTGAGCATTCATCCAGATGGCGCAAAACCTTTGGCGGGATCGGGCCTGTCAAATTAAAAACTGTCGCTAGAATTTGCTGATTTGGGTTAAAAACCGCTGGCCCCACCGGTGCATAACTGACTAAATCGTCTGATGAACTTTGCACACCATGTCTTTCGCCACACGCCAGCCTTGCGCGGTCTGATCACTCCGCCTGACGCGTCTGAAATGCGTTTTGGACAAGACCGTTTTGCTGAATTGGATATTCAGGCAGAGGCCGAGGGTTGGCCAGCAGGTTGGCGAATGGAGCACGACGCCCGTGAAGCAAACCGGAAAACAATCCTTTCTGGGCGGTTGGAGCAGGATCTTTGGGTGTTCGCCTATGGGTCGCTCATTTGGGATCCAGCGGTTCAGGTGGAAGAGTATCGATACGGTGCGTTATCTGGTTGGTGCCGCAATTTCTGCATGCGACTTGAAGGCGGGCGCGGTAGCCATGAGCAACCAGGATTGATGGCAGCGCTGGACGAGGGCGGAAATTGTGACGGCATTGTTTTTCGTATTCCAGCAGCGCTGGTGGAACGCGAAACCGAATTTATGTGGCGACGAGAGATGTTTTCTGGCGCCTATCGCCCGATCTTTCTTGAGGTTGCAACACCGCAGGGTTCGGTTGACGCGCTTGTATTTGTAATGGATCGCGCAAATCGCCGTTACATGCCAGAACTGCCCCAAGAGGATGCCGCCCAAATGATCGCGGTGGCCGAGGGCGGGTTGGGCACCAATTTCGACTATTTAGACTCGCTGGTTCGCCATCTCGATCAACTTGGTATTCAAGACGGCGACATGCAGCAATTGCACGCGCGCGCCGATGCACACCGCCTCAAATCGCCTTTGGCTGACACGGCGTAATGACGGCACAAGCGTTTTACATATTTTCTTAGGGTGCTAAGGTTTGGCCATGCTCGGTCCTGATCTGCAATTTTTCCCACCACCCAACGCCCGCACCCACGAGGTTTGCGGGCCTGGCGCGTATGCTTTTGCCTTTGTGCTTGCCGCGCGGCTTGGCGGGCATTGCATGTGGGTGCGCGGAAGGTCGGACGCCACTCAAATCAACCCAAATGGGTTTGCAGAGTACATCGCCCCATCCGAATTGACATTCTGCAACACCAAAGACCAAACCCAAACCCTGGCTGTCGCCGAGGAAGCGCTCCGTGCTGGGGTTGTCTCGTTGGTGGTGATGACCCCCAATAAACCGTTGGGTTTGACCCAAGGACGGCGCTTACAGCTTGCTGCGCGTGATGGGAAATCCACTGGCTTGGCCATAATTTCCGAAGGTATGGGCAGCAATGCAGCAGAAACTCGCTGGCGCTGTACGCCTGTGTTTAGCTCTGGGGACTCGACACTGCACAAATGGGAACTTATAAAGAACAAATCGGGAACATTGGATATTTGGTATGTTTGGTGGGATACAGCGTCGCGTCGCCTCATTATGGTTCCCCCGGCTATCGAGTGAGCGGGTTCTGCGGCGTTGCCCGCTGAATGGGCCCTTTGCCCTGACCCAAAAACAGAGCAACACCAATCGGCTTTATTGCCTCAACACTGAGGCCACGCGTCAGGGTTTACATCAGGGCATGTCCCATTCTGATGCGCGCGCCTTCTGTCCCAGCTTGCAGACGGCACCCGTTGATCTTTTACAAGAGCAGCGTTTTTTGCAGACACTGCGCCGCTGGGCCACGCGGTATTGTCCTTGGGTCGGAATAGAAGGCCGCGATGGGCTGGTGCTGGATATCAGTGGGTCTGTTCATCTTTTTGGCGATGAAGAGGACATGCTGAGCGATATGCGCGCGCGCTTGATGCGGGCGGGCCTGTCGGTACAGATCGGACTGGCCAACACACGTGGGGCCGCCTGGGCACTGGCGCATTATGGTGAGGGAATAGCGCCAGCCAGCGACATGTTATCTGCGCTGCAGAACCTACCTATTGCGGCCTTACGACTGGATGAAAAAACCTCCACGGCTTTGGTTCGTCTGGGGCTGCGCAAGGTTGGCGAACTAGCCGCTGCACCGCGTGCCCCACTGACCCGTCGTTTCGGGCCGGATGTGGTGATGCGGCTGGATCAGGCTTTGGGGCAGCAACCCGAGGAAATCATGCCGCTGGCTGAAGCGCCCCATTACGGCGTGCGCATAACATTGCCAGAACCGATTGGCCTCATTAGCGATGTGATGGCCGGTACTCAGCGGCTTTTGATCCAGCTTTGCGCCAAGTTGAAGGCACAGGACATGGGCGCGCGGGTTCTTACAATCACATTGCGCCGCGTGGATCAGGAAAACCAAGACGTCGAATTGCGTCTGGCGCGCCCTTTACATGATCCTCATCGTATCTTGCCCTTGTTTGAACGTGGGCTGGCCGAGGTGGATGCGGGTTTTGGCATTGATCAACTCAGACTTGAAGCCACCCAAGTTATGCCCCTGCCCTCACAGCAGATCACACACGCTCCTCAAAGGCATATGGGACACAAGGGGCAATTGGAGGATCTCATCACCCGGATCGGCACAAGGATCGGGCTGGAAAACATCCAGCGCTTCCTGCCCGCTGACAGCCATATCCCAGAGCGCAGTTTTGTCATCGCGCCAGCCGCCTATTCAGAACCCGCCAGCAGTTGGGTCTGCCTAAACCCACGCCCGCTATGCCTGTTCCCGCCCGAGGCGATAGCAGCCAATGGTCCACAGCCGCCCACACGATTTCGCTGGCGGCGCATGTCGCTGATTACAGGCCGTGCGACTGGCCCTGAACGTATTGCCCCTGAATGGTGGCTTGAGGACGACAATTGGCGATCAGGTTTGCGCGATTACTGGCGCGTAGAAACCACGCAAGGACGACGGCTTTGGTTGTTTTACACGCCCCAAAACCCCGGGTGGTACGTGCAAGGGGAATTTCCATGATTGAGAAGGCCGACCACACACACCGCCCGGCAAAAGCATTTCGCAAGGATAGGGGGATGCAAACGCAAGATTATGCCGAGCTATGCGTTACCAGTAATTTCACCTTTCTGACCGGAGCATCGCATCCTGAAGAACTGGTGATAAGCGCCGCCGAGCTGGGTTTATCCGCGATTGCCATTACGGATCGTAATTCATTGGCCGGTGTGGTTCGGGCTTGGACGGCGCTCAAGGAATTGGCGCGAGACAGCGATGAGGCTTTGAAAATTCGCTCTCAGCAGCGTGTTGATGCCTCCTCTCGGCAAAAAGTGGAAACAGGGGCAGGCATTGCAAAACCATTCGCCGTGACATTACCCAAACTGATCGTCGGGTGCCGTCTTGTTCTGCGCGACAGTTCGGTGGAATGGATCGCCTTGCCTCGCAATCGCGCGGCGTATCAGCGGCTAACGCGCCTGCTGACATTGGGCAAACGTCGCGCCCAAAAAGGCGACTGCGTACTTTATGTCAAGGACATGACTGCTGCATGCAAGGGAATGATCCTGATAGCTCTACCGCAAAAACGACTGAAAGAGGCCGTGCCAGAAATTCAAAATATGCGCCGATACTTTCCCAATCATGTCTTCCTTGGGGCCACCCCTCGTTATGATGGCAGCGATCAAGCCTATTTGAAAGCCTGTGCCAAGATTGCGCAAAAGGCCTGCGCCCCGATGGTTTCAATGGGGGATGTGTTGATGCACCGGGCATACCGCAGGCAATTGGCCGATGTTCTAACCTGCATGCGCGAACATATCACCATCGACAAAATTGGCACCCGCGCCCTGCCCAATGGCGAACGCCGCATCAAGACGGGTCAGGATATGGCGCGACTGTTTCGCAATCATCTGAGTGCCGTGCGCCGCACGTTGGAAATTGCCAACCAATGCAGTTTCGACTTGGCGGAGTTATCTTATGAATACCCCCATGAAGAAACTGAGGAAGAAACTTCGCACGCCCGTTTGGAACGATTAACCCGTGAAGGCCTGACGCGCCGTTATCCTGATGGGCCACCTGCTAGGGCAATAAGTTTGATGGAAAAGGAGTTGGCCGTGGTCAAGGAGTTGGATTTTCCAGCCTATTTCCTGACAGTCCACGACATTGTGCAATTCGCAAAATCACAAGGTATTCTTTGTCAGGGGCGCGGGTCAGCCGCCAATTCGATCTTGTGTTATCTTTTGGGCATCACCGATGTCAGTCCAGACATGATCTCAATGGTGTTTGAGCGATTTATCTCAAAATATCGGGGGGAACCGCCAGATATCGACGTTGATTTTGAACATGAACGACGCGAAGAGGTGATCCAGTGGATTTACCAGAAATACGGTCGTCATCGCGCCGGACTTTGTGCCACCGTCATCCATTTTCGTACCCGCGCCGCGATCCGCGAGGTCGGTAAGGTCATGGGCCTGTCCCAAGATGTCACCGCAGGTCTGTCAGCGCAGATTTGGGGGATGAGCAATGGCGGGATTGATCTGGATCGTATCCGCGAGATTGGCCTTAATCCCGAAGATCGTCGACTTATGCAGACGATCCGGCTCATCGGCGAGGTTATCGGCTTTCCGCGACATCTGTCACAACATGTCGGGGGTTTTATCATCACGCACGGGCGTCTGGATGAGCTGTCACCGATCTCTAATGCTGCGATGGAGGATCGTACGGTGATCGAATGGGACAAGGATGATATTGATGCATTGGGGCTTTTGAAGGTGGATGTTTTGGGGTTAGGTATGTTGAGCTGTATCCGCAAAGCCTTTGATTTAATGCTAAAACATGAAGGTCACAGCCTTAGCATCGCCACGGTCCCGCAGGAAGACAAAGCCACCTACGACATGCTTTGCGTCGCTGATGCAGTGGGAGTGTTTCAAATCGAGAGCCGGGCTCAGATGAACTTTCTGCCTCGAATGAAACCTCGGACGTTCTATGATCTGGTGATCGAGGTTGCCATCGTACGACCTGGCCCTATTCAGGGCGGCATGGTGCAACCCTACATCAAACGTCGGCAGGGTTTTGAACACGCCGAACCCTTTGGTCCAGCGCTCGAAGAGGTCACAAAACGCACACTTGGCGTGCCCCTTTTTCAGGAGCAAGCCATGCAGATTGCTGTGGTCGGGGCCGGGTTTTCTGTTGAAGAAGCCGATCATCTGCGACGCTCCCTTACCTCATTTCGCCGTCTGGGCACCATCGGGGCGTTTGAGGATAAATTCATCAATGGAATGCTCAACAATGGGTATGATCTGACCGTGGCTAAACGCTGCTTTTCCCAGATCGAGGGTTTTGCCGATTATGGATTTCCCGAAAGCCACGCCGCCGCCTTTGCCATGTTGGCCTATGTGTCCGCTTGGTTGAAATGCCATCATCCAGCAATCTTTGCTTGCGCGCTTCTCAATTCTCAGCCCATGGGATTTTACGCCCCTGCCCAAATCGTGCGTGACGTACGTGACCATAGCGTTGAAACGCGCCCGATATGCGTAAATTATTCGGAATGGAATAATGCCCTAGAACGCCGCTCCGATGGTGCATTGGCGCTACGTTTGGGGTTTCGTCAAATCAAGGGTTTCAAAGAAGAAGAGGCAGGGTGGATCGTTGCCGCGCGCGGAAATGGGTATCCAAATCCAGAGACACTCTGGCTGCGGGCGGGCCTGCGACCTGATGTTCTGACACGGCTCGCCGAAGCGGATGCGTTTTGCAACATGGGTCTCACGCGGCGCGATGCGTTGTGGCAGGTCAAGGCCATTCGCAGTGCGAAACCTCTGCCGCTTTTCAATGATCCTATTGACGGGGAAAGTATTAATGAGCCGCAAATCATCCTGCCCAGCATGCATTTGGGTGAAGAAGTGGTTGAGGATTATGTTTCAACCCGATTGTCTTTGCGCGCCCATCCAATGGAACTGTTGCGCCCCAGCATTGCGGGCCTCACGCCTCACAACGCGCTTATAGATGTGCCGTTGGGGCGGCACACAGTCTGCGGGCTTGTCATCACCCGTCAACGCCCCGGCACTGCGTCAGGGGTGATCTTTTTGACCCTTGAGGATGAAACTGGGGTCAGTAATGTGGTCGTTTGGCCCAAAATCTATGAGCGTTTCCGCCGTGTTGTAATGGGAGGGCGGCTTTTGCATGTGCAGGGATATCTACAGCGTGAAGGCATCGTTGTGCATCTGATTGCGCAAGATATTTGCGATATGTCCCATAAGCTTTCTGAGTTAGGCCATCCAATGCCAGAGGCGCTCAAGACTGAGGGGCCACAGGCGGACGACACCCCTAAAACATCCCGTTACCCCGCGCGCGCTACGCACCCACGCCAACAGGCCAAACGACTGTTTCCAAGTCGAGATTTTCATTAAGTAAGCATCTGCTCATGACCGATCCCTAATCAAAAGGGCCGATTGGAAACTTACGCTCGTCCCTTAGACAAACGACCACTATGCTAGTCGTGTCGCGCGGGGGCTTTCGTCCATTTGGAATGTCAGATGCTCGACCAAACGCATTGTTAAGGTTGCTTTTTCACCAGCGTATTCGGGATCATCCCACAGGTTGTTGGTCTCTTTTGGATCAGCCGTTAGATCGTACAACTCTCCCCAACCTGCACCTGCAAATACCGACACCCGCCATTTTTTGGTCCGAAGAGTCCGCACACGGGCGGCCTGCGCAAAGCCCATTCTTGCACCCCCGTCGTTATGTTCGATCAACACCTCATCGCGGTGGGGTTGGGTGCCATCCAAGGATTTAAGGAAACTTTGCCCCTGCATGCCATTGTAAGGCGCCAATCCCACACGATCCAGAATGCTGGCCGAGATGTCGATTGTCGAAGCCAAAGTATCGGTACGAGCGGCCGCGCGGGTTTCGGGATCAGACCAAATCATCGGCACGCGGGTAATCGCGGGCAATTGAATAGGCCCTTTGAGCATAAGATTGAAATCACCCAAATAGTCGCCATGATCGGCCGTAAAGATGATGATTGTGTCGTCATATTGGCCCGTATCCTTGAGCGATTGCACCACCCTGCCAATTTGATCGTCGATCATCGTGATCATGCCCGCCGTCAACGCCATTGCCTCGCGGATGTGCTGATCATCTGCGCGAAACGGCATCTGTGGAATAGGCGGCGCGATTCCAGACGCCCACATCTCGGTTGCGTGCTCCATCGGAGCGGTTGGGTTTTGATGGGCGTCGTATGGCAGATCAACGGTGAAATCATCCGGTGAATACATGTCCCAGTATTTCCCGGGCGGATTGAAGGGGTGGTGGGGGTCAGGGAAGGACACAAAGGCGAAGAATGGATCGTTTTGATCCGAACGGCCCTTAACATATTCGATCGCTTTATCCGCGATCCATGTAGTTGGGTAACTTTCTTCTGGCACGGGTGTTCGGTAGGCCTGTGGGCAGGTATAATTGTGATTGAGCTCATTGGCTGGGTCGTGCAATTCCTGCCAATTTGGGACCGTTTCGCGGAACCATTGGCCGTAATGGCCGCCACATTGATCCCCATGACTTGTGACCATATCCACATGCTGGAAGCCGTAGTATGGCACCTCGAAGGGCGAGACTGCATCCCCTTGGAAGTTGACGGGCTGCTCTAGCGTGTAGCTTGCCGAGTCCAACTTCCAGGCCTCTGGTATCAGCCGTTCAACTTTGTCCGGAGCGCGCAAAGGCGGGCTTTGCGTAAAAGGTTGCAGGTGGCTTTTGCCAATGCTTGCGGTTGAATACCCACCCGCCGCAAGAACATCCACAAAGGTATTTGCACGTTTAGACAGAAGGCATCCATTGTGGCGCAGTCCGTGCACCGACGGCATGCGCCCCGTCATCAAAGACGCACGATTTGGCATGCAAACTGGTAGGGCAACGTGAAAATCCTCGAACAAGGTTCCATCCGCAGCAATCGCATCAATATTGGGCGTGCGCACGATGGGATGACCCGTGCACCCGAGCCAATCAGCGCGGTGCTGATCGGTTATGAAAAGGAGGATATTCGGCTTCTTGGCCATGAGTTTCTCCTGCTAGGTTGTGGCAGCTCTGCGTGAGGTGATCCTATGGAAAACAAGGACTGCCGCCGCGAGTATGAGCGCGCTGAAATAGATTGCTTCGGGGCGGGCAAGCAGACCAATTGCAATTGCAAGGCGCACGAATACCCAGAACAAACTGAGCCGTGTCACATCAAATTGCGACAGTGCGCTGGCCACAAAATAAAGCGCAAGGATGAGTTTAGCGAGCAACCACAACAGCGGCATCAACTCCACACCGTTTTCATACCCAGGAAGGAAATCTTTGCTCGCACTTGATGGATCAATAAGCGCTTGGTCGATCAGTAGTAGTTCCGGGTAGAATGCAAAGACGAACGGGATGACAAACATCACGATACCAGACCGAACGGCGCTGAAACCCGTGGCCATCGGTTCCGCTTTGGTGATGGTCGAGGCCGCAAACGCGGCCAGTGCCACAGGTGGGGTAATCGCCGATGCCACAGCAAAATAGAAGATGAACATATGTGCGGTGAACGTCGCAATCCCAAGGCCGATCAAAAGTGGGCCCATCAACAATGCTACGTTGATATACGCGGGCACGGCGGGCATGCCCATACCAAGCAGAACTGCCAATAACATTGTAATCGCCAACGCGATGAATTGGAAGGAAACGGATCCGTCCCCGCCCAGATCAAGCGAGAGCAAGAAACGCAGAACATCGACAGCCACAAATTTCGACAGGCCTGTGAAGTTTAGGCAAACGTCAATCACAGTTACCGCAAGGAACATAAGATACAATGTTGAGACTGTGATCCCCGCATCAGCCAATGCGTCCAACGCCAGCCGTGGTGTTTTGCGAAACTCTTTGTCCATAAACAGCAAGGCGATCACAAATGCTGCCCCCCACCAGCCAGTGGCACCCGCATCCCCAGCGGCATTTTGATAGATTTGCAGAAACCAAGGCAGGCTCGTCGCGCGGCACCCGCTGTCTGTGAGGACGGTTTCAGCACCAAGCAACCAGCCAAGAGGACCACAGCCAACGGCATCTTTTGGGGTCAGTAACAAAACAAGAATGAGAAGGATTGGCAGGAATATTTGTGCCAGATGGATGATGTCTGAGCGAGACATCAACATGTCTTCGGTTATTTCGCCGTATGCTTCGATGCCTTGTTTTCGCGACTGGAACATCGCCGTGAGGAATAGGCAAAAGAAGTACGCAATCGCGGGGATCGTGGCTGCAACGATCACGTCGCCGTAGGGTGTGGCAGTCATAGCCGCGAGGATAAAGGCCGCAACTCCCATGACAGGTGGCATGATCGAGCCACCTGAAGATGCTGCCGCTTCAACGCCACCAGCAAAAACGGGTGAAAAGCCACGGCGAACCATCATCGGAATAGTGAGAACACCTGTCGATAAAACGTTGGTTACTGGGCCGCCAGTTATCGTACCAAACATTGCAGAAGACACAATTGCCGCATGTGCAGGTCCACCACGCAGGTTCCGCGTCCAACGAAATGCGAGTTTGATAAGCGATTGGCCACCAGCCGATTTGCCAAACATCGCTCCTAGAATAATGTAGGGAAACACTACATTTATGATCACATACATGAACCGTCCAAGCATTCCTGAAGCATTGTTCACCAGTGCATCATGCACGTTGGGTCGCCCATCAAGGAAGGTGCGAGGCTCTCCACCCAATTTTGTCATCAGGTATTTGTTGATATCCTCTGGACCATGGAAGTACCAAACCAGCACGGTACCGATCGTGTAGAGAGCAATGACAAGTGAGACAAGTACCAACGGAAGGCCCCATACTTTGATGTTGTAGCCCAGAAACACGAGCATAGATGCGCCCATGATAAGCACCAACCAAACACCAGTTGTTGATCTACACTTCGGATCATCCACGGTGTCGGGGACGGGCAAGCCATAGTCTTCGGCGAATGCAATCTCGGCCTTTAGCGACTCTGCCAGCATTAACGCACGATCACCGTTCAACAGATCGATGGCGCAAACACTGTCAATTTCAATCAGATAGGTCGCCGAAATTACGGCAGCGGAGGCAACCAAAGCAACATCCATAAACAGGCCAAAACCACGTTTTGGAGAGCCCTCCCAGTCACGCCACATCGAATGTTTTAGTGCGACTATTGTCATCATCGCAAGGAACATAAGTGGATAAAACCACTCTGTTGGGAAGGCACGAACGCTCAGCGTGTCAAACGAGGTAATTCCGCGCCACAAATCTTCCCAACCGGGAATAGTGGGGGTGCTGTTAACAATACCCGCAAAGACGAAGATCAACGCTAAAATATATAACGTACGGTTGGAAAAGACGGCTTTGCGCTCTGCTTGGATATATGCTTTGGACATAAAACTCTCTCCCCGTCAGTATTAAAACGCCGCCCCGAATAGGAGCGGCGTTAAATCATTATCGTGACAATGCTCTAGTTGTCTTTGGCACAATCAGGAATTTCAAAGCCAGCTTCTTCCCAAGCCCGTGTCGCACCTTTGTGGTACTTCATTGGGTTGGCGCCGCACATGCCCAAACCTGGATTGTCGTAGGCAACAGTGTTGCCGAACGGAGCCTTGGCTTTAAGGTCATTCAGTGACGCGATATAGGCTGACACAAGTGTATAAACCAGCTCTTCGTTCATGTCTTTGTGAACAACGTCACCGCCAACAGTCGAGAAGCCGCGGAACATGTCGTCTTCTGAAACGACAGTCCATGCCTCACCCAAGCCTGCTTTTACGTCAGTAACTGGCAGGAACAACGGGGCGCTGCCCGGTGCTTTGATGTATTTCTGCATAGCTTCGCTGTCGTAGACATCTTTTGGCATGGACCAAGCGGTCATCTTTCCAGATGCGCCAAGTGTCGAAGTCCGGCCACTTGGGAATACTTCTGGCAATACAACCGCGTCGACGCTACCGCCGCTGATGGTTGCAGTTGCCTGTCCCCAGTTTGATTGAACGCCTTCATAGCCTTCGCCTTCTTTTAGGCCAGCTGTGATCTGGATCATCGCGCGCGCGTTGGTCAATGCGCCACCACGAGGTGGGCCGTTGAAGATTTTCTTACCTTCAAGACCATCCCAACCCGTAATACCTTTGGCATCATAAGCGAACAACATGAAGTTACCCAGAATATATGGATAGATTGAGCGAAGGTTGCTCGCAAGCTCTGCGCCTTTTTCAGCACCAAGTTCGCCATAAGGGCCAACGCCACGGTTCATCAAGAACGGCAAAATATGTGGTGTGCTTGCAATATCAGTCTTGCCTTCAGCGACATTCTGCAAAGAGTTCGTCAACGTCTGACCATCAGCCAACTGAATGTTTGCGATACCTTTCGTGCCCGCGATTTCAACCAAGTGACTAGGCGCGAGATGCGTAGGGCCACCAGGGCTCGCAGTTTCGGCTGTTAGATTGACCTGGGCCATTAGCGGTGATGATAACAAGATACCACTAAGCAGCGCAGTTAAAGCTGTAAGTTTCATAGTTTCCTCCCAAAGAAATATTTGTACGTGCATTAGGCACAAAAGTCGTTAACATGGCAAGTAGATAGTCAGCTCAAAATTGCGCATGCCAATTGAGAATTGCGTGCTAGGACAATCGAACCAACATGCCAGCGATTAGTCTGGCACGCTCCACGAGGCTGTCCACTTCGATGTGTTCATTCAACGTGTGCAAGCCAGCGCCGCGCACACCTATGCTGTCAAGGGTCGGAATACCGAGGTTGCCAGTGAAATTCCCATCTGAGCCGCCCCCCGAACTGGCTGCTGACAGATCAAAACCAAGGTTTTTGGCAATTTCACGAGCCATTTCGTACAGCATCATCGTACCGGGTTGATCGGGCTCCCACACGGGGCGTGTGACGCCACGCGTCACTTCGAATTCGACACTATCATCATTTTTCATCAAAGCCATCATACCAGCAACACCTCGATCCAAATCTTCTTGGGTTTTGGCCATTGTGAGGGCTTGTGCGGTGCATTCCGAAGACACGCAATTAACCCACTGACCACCGTTGATAACACCGACGCTGAATGTGCAATCATCATCTGTCATCGCTTCAATCTCACCGATCTTGCGGGCCATTGCAGCAATCGCAGAGCGGCCCTCTTTTAGGCGTGCGCCTGAATGACTGGGCTTTCCGATGGTGCGCAAATTGAACCTCGCAATGGCATAGCGTCCGATGACTGCTCCGCCATCATCACGGGCTGGTTCAGGCACCAGAACGTATTTGTTGCGCGCTGCTTCTGCTTCGATCAGTTCACGGGTCGAGGGCGTGCCGACTTCCTCATCTGGGGTAAATAGGACCGTAATCGGAAGCGGTGTTTGATGCCCTGCCCTGATCAGCTGTTTGACTGCCTCGACGCAGACAAAATTGCCGCCCTTCATATCTTGGATACCTGGTCCATAGCAGATGCCTCCTTCGCGTTTGAACGGAAGAACATCAAGGGTTCCAACGGGATGCACTGTATCCATGTGACCTGCTATCAAAATACCTGGTTCACCTAAGTTAGGATGGGGAAAACGGGCGCGCAAGCATCCGCCAAACCCCATGCGCCCTGGAATACGTTCGATGGTGGCGTGCCCTGCTAAATCATAGGCCGCTAGATCCAACATTCGATCAACGGCAGCCGCATCATAAGTTGGACTTTCGCATTCAATCCATGGCCTTAACCCAGCCAACATCTCGTCGGTGTTAAACGGTAGTTTGGTGATATCCATTGGGGATTCCTTTAACTAGGCAGATAGGCGACGCTCCGCAATTCGGGCCATAATTGACGCGCCAACAGGTAATATTTCTGGATCAAGATAGAAACTGGGATTGTGCAAACCCGTAGTGCCGTTGTGCCCAAGTTTGACGTAAGAGCCCGGAACAACTTTGAGCATGTCAGCGAAATCTTCAGACCCTGTGGCGGGATCGTCCGTATCGGTTACGTTTTCAGTACCAACAATATCAGCAGCGGCTTCCAGGTAGGCGTCTGACAAAGCTGGGTCATTGTTCAGCACATCAAAGATATTGCGCAGATCAATGCGGATTTCTACGCCGTAAGCCACCGCGAAACCATCGCACAATTCTTTCATGCGCTTTTCTGCCAATTCGCAGACTTCGTCTTTGAAATAACGGATCGTGCCGGCCAAACGCGCGGTGTCAGGAACGATGTTGTAGGCTGATCCAGAATGAATTTCAGTGACGGACAAAACGCAGGCATCCAAAGGCGCCACGTTACGCGACACGATGGATTGGATTTGTCCGACAAGTGCTGACGCAACGATCAGGGGGTCGCGCGACATTTGTGGCATTGCGGCGTGGCTGCCCTTTCCTTGGATGTGGATGTCAAAAAAGGACGCGCCAGCCATTGCCGTGCCTTTTGTCACGCCAACTTTGCCCGGTTGGCCATTGGGATAATTGTGCATTCCATAAATTTCGTCACAGGGGAATTTTTCGAACAATCCATCGGCGAGCATACCGCGCGCACCGCCAAGCCCCTCTTCGGCAGGTTGAAAAATGAGAACAACCGTGCCGTTGAAATTGCGGGTTTCTGCAAGGTATTTTGCAGCGCCGAGCAACATCGTCGTGTGACTGTCGTGTCCACACGCGTGCATCACGCCAGGTGTTTGGGAAGCGTAGGGCAGATTTGTTTCTTCGTGGATGGGTAGCGCATCCATATCCGCGCGCAACCCGATGCGGCGTGCGCCTTCACCGTTGCCTTTGATAATTCCGACGACGCCCGTTTTGCCAATACCTGTGTGGATTTCATCGACGCCAAAATCGCGCAGTTTTTCGGCGACGATGCCCGAGGTGCGAACCTCCTCGAAACCGATTTCCGGGTGCGTGTGCAAGTCTTTGAAAATCGCAGTCATTTCTTCTGCGAAATTTTCAATAATTGGAAGTGTGGCCATGACGGGCATTCCTTTCTGAAATTTTTGGTGGGCTAACGCACCGCTGAAACGCCAGCGGTAAAGTCCACGTCTCGACCAGGTGCCGCATCAAGCAGTATTCTGGTGTATTCGTGTTGAGGGTTTGCATAAACGCTCGCGGTTGGGCCTTGCTCGACCACTTCGCCAAGTTTCATCACCATGATCCGATCACAGATTTGGGCCGCGACACGCAAATCGTGGGTGATGAACAGCATTGCCAGGTCAAAATCTTTGCGCACCTGATCAAGCAGCTCCAACACTTGAGCCTGAACCGAAACATCAAGCGCAGACACCGCTTCATCCGCTATCAAAACATCTGGTTCCATTGCAAGTGCCCGGGCGATGCAAATACGTTGGCGTTGGCCACCAGAAAACTGATGGGGGTAGCGATCCAGCGCATTTGGCGACAGGCCAACAACCTCCATTAGATCACGCGCACGTTTGAAGGCGGCGGTCTTGCTGACACCAAAGTTCATCGGCCCCTCAACAATGGATTTACCAACTGAACGGCGTGGATTTAGCGAACGATACGGGTCCTGAAACACGATTTGGACGTCTTTGCGCACGGGACGCAGAGCTTTTTGGCTCAGGCCTGCGATGTCTTTGCCGTCGATCAGGATTTCACCGCCGTTGGGATTGATCAGGCGGACGATACACCGCGCGACGGTCGACTTGCCTGATCCAGATTCACCAACAACGCCAAGGGTTTCGCCCCGACGTACTTCTAATTCAACCCGCTTGGCCGCGTGCACAACGCGCCCCTTTCCAAACCACCCTTTTGCGCCATAGGTTTTGACCAAAGATTGCGTTGAAAGGATCGGTTTTCCTTTGGTCATCAGCGCGCGCTTGGGCGGGATCAGCGGCGGCACAGAGGATATCAACATCCGCGTGTAAGGCTCGATCGAGTGATGCAGCATGTGATCCATTGTGCCCTGTTCCACCATCTGCCCATTGCGCATAACGACCACTTTGTCAGCAATTTGCGCCACAACGCCAAAGTCGTGGGTGATGAACAAAACAGCGGTGCCGTGGCGGCGTTGGATATCTTTGATCAGGTCCAAAATCTGCGCTTGAGTTGTTACATCAAGAGCCGTCGTTGGCTCGTCCGCGATCAAAAGGTCGGGTTCGAGCGCCAATGCAATCGCAATCATGATACGTTGTCGTTGACCACCAGAAAGCTGGTGTGGGTAAGATTTTGCCATGCTCGGCGCGTCTGGCAAATTTACGTCTTCCATTACTTCGATCACACGGGCATTGCGTTCGCTCACGCTCATATCCGTGTGGATTTCCAGCATCTCGGCAATTTGATCACCAACACGTATAACAGGGTTGAGCGCGGTCATTGGTTCTTGGAAAATCATCGCCATCCGCTCGCCGCGCAATTTGCGCAGCATCGGTTGTGGAATGTTCAGGATTTCGTCGCCGTTCAACAGGATCGACCCTGCGGTTGGGGTTAATTGATCTGGTGGATTTAGCCCCATGACTGTTTGTGCGGTCACGGATTTACCTGAGCCGGATTCTCCGACGACGCAAACGATTTCACCAGCGTTTACGCAAAATGAAATATCCTCAATAGCATTCTCGCGGTCTGAATCTTTGGGCAGACGAACCGTCAGGCCTTTGATGTCGAGAACTGTTCTTGGGTCATTCATAATCAAAACTTCCCTTCCATGCGTGGATCAAGCGTGTCGCGAAGGCCATCACCAAGCATGTTGATCGCAAGCACTGTGAGCGACAAAAAAATACCAGGGAAGAAAATAGCGTGGGGGTAGATTTGAAAGAAATCGCGCCCCTCGGCCATGATATTGCCCCAGGTGGGCGTTTCGGGCGGAATGCCAACGCCAAGGAAGCTGAGGATGGCCTCTAACAGGATGGCCGAGCCGCAAATGAACGTGCCTTGTACGATCAAAGGTGAGATCGTGTTGGGTAAAACGTGACGCCACAGGATCAAATAGGTTGGTGTGCCTACTGAAATGGCGGCTTCGACGTAAGGCTCCTCGCGGATCGACAGCACGATAGAGCGCACCAGGCGCACCACCCGCGGTATTTCAGGGACGGAGATTGCGATGATAACGGCGGTCAAACTGGCCCCTGACAAGGCGACCAGCGAAATTGCCAATAGGATCGCGGGGATGGCCATGAGGCCGTCCATAAATCGCATGACAATCGCATCGACCCAGCGAAAATACCCCGCGACCAACCCGATAAACGTGCCCACCGCCACAGAGATAAGAGCAACTGCAATACCAACGATCAGCGAAATCCGGGCGCCGTAAACAACGCGTGCGTAAATATCACGGCCCAATGTATCGGTGCCCATGCGCGCCGTGACTTGGTATTTGTTCCCATCGTTATCGCGCAACGTGCCCTCATAGCCAGGTGGTTTGAGGCGATTTGATGGGTTGATATCAGTCGGATCAAGCGGCGTTAGAAGCGACGCGAAAAGGGACATCAGCAGGATTATCGAAAACAGAAATCCGCCAACGCGCACGCTCGTGTTCTTTGCCAAACGCACCCAAGGAGAGGGTTTGTTGCTTTTGACAATTTCATCGTCTTCCACGGGTAAAACCTCAGTATTCATATTAGTACCTTATGCGTGGATCAAGGAGTGAGTAGATCACATCAATTACCAAGTTGATGAGCACGTAGACGAACGAAAACAGCATGATTAACCCCTGAACAGTGGGGTAATCGCGGCCTTGGATGGCGTCGATTGTAAGCGTCCCAAGCCCTGGGATAACGAACACGCTTTCGGTGACGACAACGCCGCTGATCAGAACCGCGATCGCGATGCCAATCACAGTAACAATTGGTACCGCTGCATTGCGTAGCGCGTGTCGCGTCATGACTTTGGTTTCAGAAAGGCCTTTTGCGCGGGCGGTTCGGATGTAATCCTCGTTCAAAACCTCCAAAACGCTGGTGCGTGTCATGCGCGCAATCAACGCGATAAAGATAACCGACAGTGCAGATGACGGCAAAATCAAACGATAGATAAATCCACCGAACCCGTCCGCGATGGGCTGATACCCTTGGACAGGAAACCAATCGAGTTTAACTGCAAAAACATAGATCAACACATAGCCAATGACGAAAACGGGAACCGAGAAGCCAAGCACCGACATGCCCATAACCGTGCGATCTAACCATGATCCCTGTTTGTAGGCCGCAAGCGTTCCAAGTGGCACAGCAACAACGCAAGCGATGACGATGGTGAACGTAGCAAGCGCAAGTGTTGGCCATATTCGATCCGAGATCATGCTGGTGACGCTGCGTTTATAGTAAAACGACTCGCCAAAATCGCCGCCAAGCATGTTGCCGATCCACAGCACGAACTGTTCGATCAAGGATCGTTCAAGTCCAAGCTTTTCACGGATTAGGTCGATGTCTGCGCTGGTTGCCGCGTCCCCTGCGATGATCGCGGCTGGGTCGCCAGGCGTAAGGCGGAGCATTAGAAATACGATGACTGCAACGATCAGCATGACCGGAATAACCGCAAGAATTCGTTTGATTAAGTAGACGAGCATTTGATGCCAAGATCCCCAAGCAGAAAGAGATAAACGGGTAGCGCCGCGAACAAACTAAGCGGCGCTACCGATATTTAAAGACGAGTAATTAGATTACTCGTCTTTTTTGTAGCCCCAAAACGCGACAACCGGTGACACAGGCGCGCCAGAGATGTTTGCACCCATCGCAGCTGGTGAGTACCACTGACCAAGATGAATGTGGGTTGGGTTTTTGGACGCTTCCATTTGGATTTTCTCAACAATTGCCAAATGCTTGGACGCGTCTGCCTCATTTGCAAACTCCATCCGCAGCTCTTGGATTTTGTCGTTACAAGGCCAGCCAAACAGGGCTTTGTCACACGCAGCGTTCAACATAGGCGTGCTAAGCGGGCTGGCGTTATCAACCGAGTTCCATGACGTGATGAACGCGTTCCAGCCGCCATCAGCGGGCAATTCGCGTTTGTTACGACGACCAACAAGTGTTTGCCAATCCATCGCAACCATTTCCACGTTTAGGCCGATTGCTTCCATGTGCTGCTTAGCCACTGGAACCAAGTTACCCAAGATTGCAAGATCGGTTGGGTGCATGATCAGAACAGGTGTTCCGTCATAGCCCGACTCTGCGATCAGTTCACGCGCTTTGGCATAGTTGGATTCGAATTTATCTTCAAAGCCAGCTTCTGATGCCAATGGCGTGCCGCAAATGAACATCGCTTTACACAGCTTGTAGTACTTGTCGCTGCCAACTGTGGACTGAACAAAATCCTCTTGGTTGAACGCGTAAAGCAACGCTTCGAGAACCTTTGGATTGTTGAACGGTGGGTGCAGCGCATTTGGGCGGAACGTGTATTGGTTGCCAAATGGGTTTAGATCCACAAGTTTGATATTTTCATCTGCTTCCATCAAAGGCAGCAAATCGTGTGAAGGAGATTCGATAACGTCGATTTCGCCTTTTGACAGCGCATTCATTTTTGTTTGCGCGTCGCGGATAACTTTCCACACCACTTTGTCCACGTGAACGACTTTACCACCGGCAAGGCCATCATTCGGCTCGCTGCGCGGCTTGTAGGCTTCGAACTTTGCGAACTCGGCTTTGTCGCCCGGTTTCCATTCGTCTTCCAAGAATACAAACGGGCCAGAGCCTGTGTAATCCGTGATCTGATCGCCCGGAGGCGTCGCTGCGACACTTGCTGGCATGATGAACGGAACATTTGAAGAAGGCTTACCAAGCGCTTGAACAACCAATCCTGTTGGCTTGCTCAGCTTGATTTGGAAACCGTCACCATCCGAACCTGTCATGTCAGTTACAAAGGTCATCAGCAGTTGACCCATGGCGTCTTTTGCGCCCCAACGCGTTAGCGACGCAACGACATCGTCGCCCGTTACAGGTGCCCCATCGTGGAACGTCATTCCGCTGCGAAGTTTGAAATCATAAAGCTTTCCGTCGTCGGAAACTTCCATGCTTTCGACCATTTGCATTTTGATTTCGCCTTTGGAATTCATCCCAAACAGCGTATCATAAACCATGTAACCATAGTTGCGCGACATGTATGCGGTGGTCCAGATCGGATCGACGATTTTCAAATCAGAGTGCATGTTAACGCGCAGAACAGATTCAGCCTGTGCGCTTGTCGTGCCCCCGCCCAAGCCGAGGCTTAGCGTGATTGCAAGTGCGGCGGTTCCCAATAAACCGCGTCGTGAGAACTTTCTCATAGATTTTCCTCCCTAAAGGTTGTCGTAGGGTAACTATAATCCCGAAGATGCCAAAAGATACTGAATTCGTTAATGATGTGACAGGTACATGAATTTGAATATATTATTTTAAGTCAATAAGTTGCCGTGTATTTCGCGCCTTTTTGACCTTGTTTTGAAGAATTATTACCACGCGTCACTCATCAAAAAACAGGCTAATTCATGGTCAGATTTTCGGAAATAGCAGGCCGATTCTCTCATTTTTCGTTGCAACGATGCCAAGATTTACCCAAACTTGACCCGACAAAAAGACAATTCAAAACCTCAAATTCAAGAAATCGGAGGCCGCGTGGATCTTTCATTGGTAAATATGGATGCAACTAAAATGGCGTCTTTGGTTCGCACAAAGCAAATCACTTGCCTTGCGTTACTGGAAGCACATTTTGACCGTGTCGATGCGCTTAACCCCAGCTTGAATGCAATCATCTGGCAAGATCGCGATGGGGCGCGTGAGCGCGCTGCCATCCTGGATACGGAGGTCGCGCAAGGCGTATTTCGCGGACCTTTGCACGGCGTACCGATCACGGTAAAAGAGGCGTTTGATTTCGCCGGATCACCGAGCACTTGGGGAAATCCGGAGCTAGCGCAAAATTACCCGGCGCAGAACTCGGACGTCGTTCAACGCTATTTGGATGCGGGTGCCAATCTGTTTGGAAAAACCAATGTGCCGCTCAATCTGGCGGATTGGCAGTCCTTTAACGCGATTTATGGCACCACAAATAATCCTTGGGATATGTCGCGCGGACCAGGCGGGTCATCGGGTGGATCTGCTGCGGCGTTGGCGACAGGCATGTCAGCCCTTGAAGCAGGTAGCGATATCGGATCATCCATCCGAAACCCCGCGCATTACTGTGGCGTATTTGGGCTAAAACCTACTTGGGGCGTTGTATCTGAGCAAGGCCACAGCCTGCCTGGCTGGCACACAGACATTGATATCGCAGTGACGGGCCCAATGGCGCGCAGTGCACGGGATTTAATGCTCGCGTTTGAATTGTTGGCAGGGCCGGATCGCTATTCAAAGGATACTTGGTCGCTTCATTGCCCGACGGATCTGCGCGAGGATATTTCGGATTTCAAGATTGCGTTGAAGTTGAGCGACGCCGCCTGCCCTGTTGATCAGGCGTATCAGGACAGATTGGCAGATTTTGCCGAAAAACTGTCTAAGGCAGGTGCAACGGTTCGCGAAATCGAACCTGAGTTGGACACATCAGATTATTTCAACACATATCTAACATTGTTGGGCGCCGCGATGGGGTTTGGGATCTCTGCTGATGCAGTTGCCGTGGAACGGGCAGAAATGGAAGCCAAAACCACAGGCGTTATTCGCGATATTATGACGACCCGTTTGAATGGGCGAGACATGCGCCATTCTGATTGGATGGTTGCGGACAACAAACGTAGGCTTGCACGACAGTTGTTTGATAACTTCTTTCAAGATTGGGATATTTTGCTGACGCCCGTTTGCGCATCCGCGGCATTTCCCCACAATCACAGTGGCCAACGCTATGAGCGTGCGCTTACGATAAATGGCGCACAACAGCCCGAAATGCAGCAATTGTTCTGGTCTGGGTATTCGGGGGTTGTTGGCCTGCCAAGCGCGGTTGGCCCGATGGATTTTGTTGGGTCTTTACCAGTGGGCTATCAAGCGATTGCTGGCCATGGCAAAGATCGCACGGCCCTTGCTTTCGCAAGTTGCGTCGAAAATCAAATTTGCAGCTTTACAGCTCCACCGATCTAAAGCAGAGCCGTCACCTTGGATTGCAAACAACTTATGGCTATTTCATTGCAGGTTTTAACATCGTATCGCGCAAGCTCCTTTGGTTGCTCTTTTGCGTTCGCATCGTAAGCATAACAATTGAGCAAAAGTAACGAGGAGTTTAGCGTGAAAAGCAAGGGCATCAAATCGAAGGCGGTGCAAAATGAGGCACCCCATGAAGGACAAGGTTTATCACGCTTTGCGCCGTATTTAATTAACCGGATTGCGCATCGCTATAATCAAAGCCTTCAGGATGCTGTCACCGAATTGGGCCTGACGATACCAAAAATGCGCGTGCTGGCTGCCCTTGCCGCGATGGGCAAGTTAAGTGTGAACGAACTGACCGTTGTTGCTGTTGCCGAGCAATCAACGATGAGCAGGACGCTCGATCAGATGGAACGCGACGGATTGATCAACCGCATGAAAAGCCAAGCAGATAGCCGCATGCGTGTGGTGCAGTTGACGCAATCCGGGCTTATGGCCTACCGCGAAGTTTGGCCCCAAATGAGCGAAGCCGAAGACGCGTTGTTTGTTGGGTTAAGCAAAGACCAACGAGATGGCTTTCTTGATACGCTTTCACAGATTTTGCTAAATATCCGCAAACATGATTTCTAAACTTGCTGTTTGACTCGCTCAGACATTGATCATATTTATTTATGCAAATGCATACAAATTTTCTTGGGAGTCAAACTTGTGGCAGAACGCTCATTTGCAAAAGAAGTTCAACACCTCAAGATTGGTAAAGGCGAGACCTTCCGCGGCGAGGGTATTTTGGCAATTACAAAAGCGTTGCTGGAGAATGGCGTTGGCTATGTCGCTGGGTATCAAGGGTCGCCGATCTCTCACTTAATGGATGTTTTGTCTGATGCGCAGGACATTTTGGCAGACATGGGTGTTCATTTTGAAGCAAGCGCATCCGAAGCAACTGCGGCGGCAACTTTGGCTGCATCGGTGCATTATCCAATCCGTGGCGCAGTGACGTTCAAATCAACTGTCGGAACGAATGTGGCGTCTGATGCCTTGGCCAATCTGGCCTCTGGTGGGGTCACGGGTGGAGCGTTGGTAATTGTTGGCGAAGATTACGGCGAAGGATCGTCGATCATGCAAGAACGCAGCCACGCTTTCGCGCTCAAAAGCCAGATTTGGCTGCTCGATCCGCGCCCAAACTTGCCCTCAATGGTGAAAGCAGTTGGTGACGGGTTTGCACTGTCCGAGGCCACAAACAGCCCCGTTATGTTGCAATTGCGGATCAAGTCCTGCCATTTATTGGGCGAGTTCGAAGCGAAAGACAACGTCGCCCCCCACACTACCGTGAAGGATGCGTTGGAAAATCCGAAACGTGATTTAACGCGCATTGTTCTACCGCCCGCTTCGTTTCTGCATGAGCAGGAAAAAGTGACGAAGCGTCTACCGGCGGCGATTGATTACATTCGCGAGCATAACCTGAACGAGCGTTTTGGCCCTGCGCAGGGCAAAGTCGGCATCATCTGTCAGGGCGGCATGTACAACAGCGTTATTCGCGGGTTGCAGCGATTGGGTCTGGCAAATATTTACGGCGACTGTGATGTCCCGCTGCATGTTCTGAATGTGACTTACCCGTTGGTTGATGATGAAATCCTGAGCTTTGCCGAGGGCAAGGACAGTATTCTGGTTATTGAAGAAGGCCATCCAGCCTATATTGAACAAAATATCCGCGCGATTTTGCACAAAGCTGGGGCGCAGTCTGGCGTCGCGGGCAAAGGCCCCTTCCCTGAAGCAGGTGAATTGACAGGGGCAATTCTTCTCGATGGGATTTCAGCATTCTTTCGGGAGGCAGCACCTGATTTGATGCCCTCTGTTGCCCGCGCGCCCAACGCGCCGCCAATCCTAAAAATGCCAGAGCTGACAGCCACCGTACCCGCGCGCCCGCCGAGTTTTTGTATCGGCTGTCCGGAACGGCCCATTTTTGCGGCAACCAAGATGATCGAGGAAGAGCTGGGCCCGCATCACATTGCCGGTGACATTGGATGCCATTTGTTTTCGATAAACGCCCCGTTTGATATTGGCGCGACAACGATGGGCTATGGCTTGGGGCCAGCATCTGCATCGGCGTTCAATGACAAAACAGCTGCGCGACGGTCTATTTCATTCCTCGGGGATGGCGGATTCTGGCACAATGGCTTGACCTCGTCGATCGGGAACGCCGTGTTCAATGACAATGACGGCGTTATCGTAATCGTCGATAATTTCTATTCAGCTGCCACGGGCGGGCAAGATATTTTATCCTCACGCGCAGACAACAAATCAAAATCCACAAAGCATCCGATAAAGAAAGCAGTTGAGGGCATGGGGGTCAAATGGGTGCGCCAGTTGGACCGCACCTATGACGTTGGTTTGATGCAAGCGACGTTGAAAGAGGCCTTAGAAACACCAGAAACTGGACCAAAAGTTATCATTGCCTCGTCCGAATGTATGTTGAACAAACAACGTCGCGAAAAGCCCCTTCGCAAGAAAGCAGTGTCTGAGGGCAAACGCATGAAACGCACGCGGTTTGGAGTGGACGAAGATGTTTGCACTGGCGATCACGCCTGTATCCGCCTGTCTGGATGCCCGTCTTTATCATTGAAAACGCTCGATGATCCGCTGCGCGATGATCCCGTGGCCAGCATTGATCAGAATTGCGTGGGCTGTGGTAATTGTGGCGAAGTGGCAGATGCAGCGGTGTTGTGCCCGTCGTTTTACCAAGCGGATTTGATTGAAAACCCGTCTCGGCTGGATCGTTTCTTTGGCCAGTTGCGCCAAGGTTTGATTACCAAGCTGCAAAAGCGCCGCGATGCGCGGCGGTTGGTGTTTTCGCGAGATCCGTCATGACTATTCTGATGCCCACGGTAGGTGGCGCCTCTGAAATCCTAAAGCTGGCGGTGTTGGCGGTTGGGGGGCAAGGCGGCGGCGTGCTAACAAATTGGATCGCCGATCTTGCAGCTCGTGGTGGGTATGCGGTTCAAATGACGTCTGTGGCTGGTGTGGCTCAACGCACGGGAGCGACCATCTATTATGTAGAGATGGCGCCAAAAACGGACCGCCTGCCCGTTTTCGGCCTTAGCCCATCGCCAGGAGATTTGGACGTCCTTATCGCGGCAGAGCTGATGGAAGCGGGTCGTGCCGTGATGCGCGGATTTGTGACGCCAGACCGCACAACTTTGATCGCATCGAACCATCGCATCCTTGCGATTTCAGAAAAGGAAGTTCCCGGGGATGGGCGCGCCAAAGGCACGTTGGTAGAAGAAGAAATAACAAAGGCAGCCCTTCGTTGTGTTTGTTTTGACATGGAAACCTTGGCCGTTGACGCTGGGAGCATGATTTCGGCTAGCCTGTTTGGTGGGCTTGCCCGCAGCGGCGCATTACCGTTTGAAGTTGCCCAATTTGAAGAGGTGATAATGGCATCTGGGCGCGGTGTAGAGCAAAGCCTCGCTGCGTTTCGCGCTGCATTGAATTACGAAACTAGCGATGCGATTGAACTGGTAGCGACGCCAAAAAAACAAACAGTTTCAGGGCCGCAAAAGTTAATGACTGGGTGGACTGAGCTGTGCGCGCAGGTTGCTGTTTTCCCAAGCGAAGCGCGACCAATGGTTCAGGCTGGGTTGGCGAAAGTTGTAGATTATCAAGATTTGGAGTACGGTAAAACATATCTCTCTCATGTGTCCAAACTAACAAATATTCATGCAGGTTTGGCCGAAAACGCAGCAAAATACATCGCAAATGCAATGTGTTACGATGATATTTTACGCGTTGCTGATCTAAAAACACGCGCGTCGAGACAAACACGATTGCGTGCAGAGCAAGACATTCCTGAAGGCGAAATCGTTCAAGTGACTGAGTATTTTCACCCACGCGCACAGGAGGTGTGTGGAACATTGCCAGCGGGATTAGGCGCGTGGATCGAAGCGCGTCCAAAGGCGTTTTCGCGCCTAGATCGCATGACAAACAGAGGACGGCGAATTAGGACCGATGGTATTTTCGGATTTGGAATTTTATGGGTTGTTAGCACTTTGAAATCACGCCGACGCAGCCTTTTGCGGCACCATTATGAAACGTTGCATTTGGATGCATTGCTCGAACACGTTAAGCATGCCGCTCAAACCAATGTGAGTTTGGCAGTCGAGATTCTAAAATGCCAGCGATTGATCAAAGGATATTCAGACACCCACGTACGCGGCCACTCCAAATTTGCAAAAGTCATTTCGGCGCTGAGCGTTCTATCTGGGCGTGATGATGCAGCGGAATGGATCAGGCGCCTTCGTCAGGCCGCGTTGGAAGATGAAAAAGGCGAAGCGCTAGAGGGTGCATTAAAAACGGTTCGTTCTTTTGCATGAGGGTGAGCGGCGTCACAGCGACATCGCGCCAACGCTGCCACCGCCACAAACATAGAGTGTCTGTCCTGTAACAAACCCGTTTTCTGGATCGCAGAAAAACAGGAATGCGTTTGAAATATCGCGCACATTTCCCAAACGCCCGACAGGGATCCGTTTGGCCAGCTCTTCTTCGCGCGCGCTGCCTTTGGGAATTATTCCCCAAAAATTGTCGGTCTGTACAGGACCCGGTGAAACAACATTTACCGTGATCCCATGTGGCGCCAACTCCAATGCCCAAGTGCGGGCCATCCCGATGATCCCTGCTTTGGTTGCCGAATAAGCGGTGCGCGTTGGGACGCCCAGCGCTGCCCTTGACCCGTTAAACAAGACACGGCCAAAGCCATTCGCTTTCATTGATGGCAAGCAGGCCTGCAACATGATCAATGGCGCACCAAGATGCAATTGCGTCAAGCCAGCCAGATCAGATGAACTCGCTTCTTCCAGCAGGTTGGGCCAGATCATGCCCGCGTTGTGGACAAGATGCGTGATGTTATGCTTTGCCGCGATCTCTGCCGCCGCTGATTGCGTGGCGGTGGCATCTAGCAAATCGACTTCAACATGATGAAGCTGCGCATCAGACCATTCTGGCGTACCACGTGACAGCGAAACAACATCATACCCTTTGGCAATCAATCGTTGCCCAAGATCAGCACCAATCCCTTTGCTGCCTCCGGTAATAAGTGCGGTGTATTTCGTCATGACATCACCATTGCAAGAACGCGCAATGGGCTGCCCGTTCCGCCCTTAATCTTAAGCGGGGGCGCAATAAGCAGCGCCCCAGTTGCAGGCAATAAATCAAGGTTGCACAGGCATTGCAGCCCAAATTTGCCAGCGCCATGCAGCAGGTAATGCGCAGGATAAGGCGGAACATAATGGGAGCCTTGGCCTGCGTCTGTGCCAACGGTTTCTGTTCCAAAGCCGCGGATATCTCGTTTGAGCAAGAGTTCAATTGCAGCGGGTGTCGGACCTGGGGAATGGGGGCCATCTTCGGCCATATTCAGATACTCTGCGCCGCGGCGTTTGGACCAATCGGTGCGCATCAACACCCAAGCATCGGCGGAGATTGTGCCATGTTCAACTTCCCAAGCCTCGATCACGGCAGGAGTTAATTCAAAGTCATCATCCTTGGCCGCGCCAGCGGAACAATCAATAACCACGACAGGACCAACGAACACGCTGGGATCAATTTCATCCACATCGCCATTTGGAACATCTTTACCCGACACCCAGTGGCTAGGCGCATCAAAATGCGTGCCTGTGTGCTCATTTAACGTGAGGTTATGCCACTTCCAAGCAGGGCCCCGATGATCATAAGCGCTAACTTCTTCCATACGAAAACGGGCGCATTGGCCGAATTCTGGCGGAAGGATAATCACCGGAAAATCTGGATCAAGCGTGTGGGTTAGATCGACAATGCGGGCCGCTCCACTTGCCAACGCCTCAGCAACATTTGAAATCAGCGCGCTCATGATCCGCCTCCTGTCATTTCGCGTTCCAGCAAAAGCGCGTCTGCTCGCCAACGGGCATAAACATCGCGGGCGATATCACCGCAGGTGGCTTCTTCTAGGCCGTCAACCAATGCCGATACGAGTGTTCGCGCGATAGCGTTTGGTGTGACTTTGGGTGGGGGCAAGGGTTGAAACCATGCATCGCCTTCAATCGGACCAATATAAACATTCATCATTCGCAATCCGCTGGTGCGAAACTCGGCTCGCAAACTTTGAGAAATTGAGTGAGCAGCCGCTTGCGACGCGCCAAATGCGCCATAATTTGCATCTGGCGAGAGGGCGCGAACAGACAGGATATTTACAAATGCGACCGCAGAATTGGTGTCGTCTTGTGCCCGACCAGTCATACCCGGGGCGAACCCTTGAGCAAGCCGCATTAAGCCGATGGTATTCACCTCAAAGCTTTTGGTCGCAAAATTTGTGTCATTGCCCATAATGCCACCGGGGCGGACGTAGCTCGCAGTGTTGATCAAGATATCCACCTTGCCTCCAATTTCCGCAGCCAGTTTAGTGACAGACGACGCATCTGTCACATCGAGCGGGAGGATCGAAACATTCACTAGCCCTTCAAACGCAGCACGTTCGGGCCAAGCAAGCCATGCTTCGGGTTCGCCCAAAAACACATGGGCGGCACCTGCTTTCAGCAACGCTTGCGTCAATGCCAATGCGACGGGCGAACGCGCATCACTGATAAGCACGCGGCGGTGTTTCGGATCAGACGACATCGCCCGCAAAACAAGATCATCTTGCATCAAATCACTTCCTTTTAAGGGAAGTGCGATCAAAACGCCCTGCCCTGCTTTATCGAGTTTTAGCGCCATGCGCACAGTATCACCGCGTCCGACTTCACCGTGTAAATGGCAATTTACTGTGGGGCCAGCAGCCAATTGCACCGCGCCCATGCGCCAGGGCATCCGTTCACGAAAATAAGGTTCGGGCGACACGCGGATCGTCGTTTCGGCCATGATCGTGCCCTCAGAGGCCACGTCTTGCCACACTAAATCCGCTGACAGGCATTTTAGGCAAGCGTCGCGCGGCGGATATTGGATGGCCTGACAATCTTTACAAACTTGCAAACCAAAGCGCCCTTGCGCCGCCATTACGCCCAAACCGAGGGCCGCACGGCTGCGGGCCACAGGCGGTAGAACTGGCACGAGTGTACGTTTTTGCGGGTCTTTTTTGGATGGACGCGTAAGGGGTGTCGTCATTATCCCGCGCCCTCGATAATGGCTGCACCAGAGCAGAGCCCGCGATCATAGTTGATAACGCCAAATCCCGAAACGACAGCGCGTTTTGCGCCTTCGACCTGTGTTGGGCCTGCGGTTTGTGTGACTTGTCGAATGGCTTCGACTAATCCCAGATATCCACCTGCTGCACCTGCCTGACCGACGGACAATTGCCCGCCTGATGTGTTGTGGGGAAAATCACCGCCAATCGTTAGATCATGACGCCGTACGAACTCTGGCCCTTCACCTTTGGCACAAAACCCGAGGTCTTCGAATTGCATCATGCAGATCACGGGGTAATCGTCATAGGTTTGCAAAACGTCGATGTCGCTAGGTCCATGCCCTGCCATATTCCACAACTCATCAATATCTACGGCCCAGCCGCCACGCAATTGCATAGGATCGTCTGGAAATGCATTGGTGCGTTCAATCGTGGCGCTGATACGGGCAAACGGCAACCCTTTGGCGACAGCCATGTCCTCGTGCATCAAAACGAACGCTTCAGACCCCGCACACGGCATGACGCAATCAAATAGGCTGATGGGATCAGATATCATGCGCCCTTCCATGTATTGTTCAAGGCTCAGCGGCTTTTTCATAATCGCTTGTGGGTTCATCAATGCGTTGGCGCGTTGTGACACGGCAATCCGCCCGAAATCTTCGCGCGTGGCGCCGTATTTATGCGTGTAGGCATCTTGCAGCAGCGCAAAGCTGGCGTTCGGGCCGCCAAAGCCGTAGGGGAAAGTTGCATCCATCGAAAATCGCGAAAAGGCGGACAAAAGGTTGCGAAAACTGTCGATGCGATTTGTGTCGCCTGCAACACACGCCACCACGTCCACATCGCCGCATTGAACGGCGCGCGCGGCGCGGCGCATGGCGGCGACACCACTTGCGCCCCCCATCGGAACAGTATCAAGCCAACGGGGCGAAATGCCGAGGTGCTGGGTCAATCCGACGGGCGTATCTGGCGCGAGCGTGAAGCTAGAGACTGACAACCCGTCAAGGTCTTGCGGTGCCATTTCGATAATTTTGAGCACTTCGCGCAGCGCACGCGCGATCCACCAATGGGCAGTTTCATTCGTGTAACGCACATAGGGCACCGAAACAGGCGCCACCAGGACAACACCATCGTAAGGCAGTCGGTTCATGCTGCAATCCGCTTTTTAAGGTGTCGTGTGTCGATGGTATTGGGATCATTCAGCAGTTCGCTAGCAAGGGTTTTCAAAGTTGCCCTTTGAAGTTTTTGGGTGGCCGTCACCGGCAGGGTTTCGACAAAAGCCACGTAACCAGGCGCTTTGTAGTAGGCCAGCTGTGTTAGGCACCATTGCGTGATGTCCTTTGCCAATTGCGCGCTGGCAGGGCTCTCGGGAACGATACATGCAAAGACTTCATCGCCTCTGATTTCATCTGGAACGGCTGCAACTGCAACGCTGGCAATCGCGGGATGTCGAGCAAGCACGGATTCAACCTCGACGGCTGCGATATTTTCACCTGAGCGTCGGATTACATTCTTTTTACGATCTACAAAATACATGGTTCCATCGGAAGCACGCCGCACGATATCGCCAGTGTGAAACCAACCGTCGCGCCATGCTTCGTCTGTTGCTTTTTGGTTTTTGAAATACCCCGCAAAGAACCCCTTGCGCGGATTTTCACCTGCATGGCGGACCAACAGTTCTCCTTGATCAGCGTCTTGCCCAGTATCGTCCACTAACCGTGCTTGGACTGTTTCATCGGGCTGGCCAATACAGCAACTCCCGACATTGCGTGGTTCTCGGTTGGCGCAGATAGTACCTCCTGCGCCCGTTTCCGTCATTGCCCAACCTTCTGACAAAGCAAAACCAAAGCGTTTTTCAAAAGGCGCATGGAGTTTGGGATCAATCCCGGCGCCAAACCCGAACCGAACAGTATGATCGCGATCCGCATTGCTCGGCTCAGCGCCCATTAACATTGATGGCATTACACCAAGATAGTGCAGACACGTCGCGCGGCTGTCGCGCACATTTGCCCACCAACTGCGGGGATGAAACCGATCAAGCACGGTTAGGCATCCGCCTACACAAACCATCGCCATAAAGGAAAATGCCATCGCATTCATGTGAAAGATTGGCAGCGGTGTGATCATCCGTTCACCGTCAATGTTAAGCGCGCAAACGCCCGTCGCGGTGCTGTACCAGTGGCCTGCTTGTGTAAAATATTCGTTGGTCAGGATGCAGCCTTTGGGCTGACCCGTAGTGCCAGAGGTGTACAAAAGCGCTGCTTCGGCATCACCGTCGCGCGCGGCAATCGTTTGGATCGTGACGGCCTTTGGCAGCGGGTCACCGATCGCAACCACAGGCATCTGCACCTCAGCCTGGATCGCGGCACCCTGCAATTCATCTGCTCGTTTAGCCAACGAAATGGCCAGCACGGGTTCAGCATGGCCAATCATGTAAGCCATTTCAGCCATTCGCAAATCAGGATTCACAGGTACGACGGAAATGCCCAGCGCATTAAACGCAAGCCACCAAAGAAAGTAGCTTGGACGATTTTCAAGGAGCAACATCACACGCTGGCCTTTGGTGTACCCAGCATTTTTGATTTGGTTCACATGATCTTGCACCTTACCTGACGCTTTTGCGTAAGAAATTTCGCCTGCGGGTATGTCGTAGATATCAGCCGTTTCAGGCAGCACATTCAGGAAGGGACGATCGGGCCATCGCTTCGCGCTGTCCACAAAGGTGGTAAAAACAGTTTGTTCGGCGCTCATGGCAGCAACTGGATGTTACGGAAAGCCGCATCGCTATTCAAAATATCCACCCGCTTAGCTGCAATTCGCAAAGTGCCATCAACCAAAGCAAGATCGTGACGCGCCGTGAGGGCAAGCAGTTGCTGCTCATCAAGCCGCGTTTCAACATAGTGCATGGAGGTGTTCGTCACAAAACGATCCCCATTCACTTCATCAACAAAGGGACGTTGGATCACATGATGACAGCGGCTTTTGGGCTTTTGGCTAAAGGTTCGCACACCGTTCAAACGCTCAACGCGCAATTTCAGCATAAACATGTCTTCGTACAGCAAGGACGTCTGGTTAATCGGGTCTTCCTGTTTGTACTCTAACGGCATCCAGTACATTCCATCGGGAAGCCACAACGCCAGCCAATCGTCATACCGCCCCTCGTCTAGCATGCGTACTTCATCATAGATAAAATCGATCAGCTGATCCTTGGAAACAGTCATTCCGCTGTCTCCGTCTTGGCGGCGTCATAGGTCATGAATTTAGCCCAAGCGTTAAACTGATTTCGCATTTGTCGCTCAGTCGTGCCGTTGTGAACCGATACTTCGTCGAAATTTTCATCCTCTTCCAGCAAGCGCTGGATGTTTACCCATTCCATACCATCAACAAGTAAACCTTCCTGCGCGCGCTCGTACATTTCGAGATCATCGTGCCCGACAATTGAGGTTGAGGCATTGATCATGCGATTGTACATCGCCGTGCGTGCGGTCAGCTCATCAGGTGCGCCAACAAGCCGATATATGTAGCTTTCTACGATGGTCTTATCAGCAGCTAACGGAATAAAGACCCGCAATTGTTGGATCGGGCCTTTGACCATAATATTCGGAAAATAGACTGTGTTATGGCGATTTTCGTCAAGGATGGCTTTTGCTTTATCTTCACCGTAACTCTCTGTCATGGCTTCGAAATAATCTGGGATCGCACTGTAATTTGAATGAATAGAATGGTTCACTCCTGTATGTCCGTGCCCATTAGGCCAAGTGCGGATTCCCATGCCTTCAAAGAACTCATAAGGCGACATAAACGGGGCAATGATCTCCATCGCGGCGGGTTTTGGAGCACCTTCTGGGAGATTCAGTTCCTCATACAGCTTTACCGCCGTGCCAGCGCTACTTTCATGCGCAACCATAGGATGGCAGGTGTCGGTTTGGTTTTCGACCAACATTTTCCAGTTACAATGATGCAGATAGCGCAGCGGTGATCCGACGACTTCTAGTCGACCCTCGGGCGAGCGATCTACCATATTGTCTATTGAACTAAGGCTATCGCCAAAGAAATCCTCGAATGAAATGCCGTCCTGCGCCAAGCGTGTAAAGATGAAGCCACGATAGTTTTTCACGGCTCCTACGGATTTCATTCCGTTGCCGCTGGCAGTTTGTTTTAACCCCGTACCCTCGTATCCCTTTTTCAATGGGATCGCGAGCAAACAACCATCTGTCTTGAACGACCATGCGTGATAGGGGCACCGAAAGAACTTGCCTGTGTTGCCCTGTCTGTCGATGACGATCTTAGTACCTTTATGCGGGCAACGGTTATACAGAACGTGAATTTCATCCGCCTTATGACGGACCTGAATCACCGGTTGATCCCCGATTTGGGTCGCAAAGTAATCACCCTTTTCTGGCGTCTGGCTTTCGTGGCCAACAAACACCCATGCATTGTTAAAAACGTGCCGCATCTCAAGTTTATAGATATCTTGGCTTACATAGACATCGCGGTGCACTTGATTGGACTCAACCAACGCAGCCGCTTTGGCAGGATTTCCTGAATATTGTTCCATCGTAAATCCTCCCTAAATATCCAACACCAGTCGCGCCGATTTTGCGCGGCTAACACAGATTTGAATAACATCCCCCGCGTCACGCTCGGCCTGGCTCAAAACCACATCGCGGTGATCTGGCGTACCTTCAAGCACGTCACACTGGCAGATACCGCAATCTCCGCGTTGGCAATCATACATCACATCAACATCGTTTTCTTCCAACACGTCAATGATGCTTTTACCAGGTGGAATAGTGAACACAGAACCATCATTGATTTGCACTTCAAATGCCGCGTCATCAACTTGCACGCTCGCGGCTTCGAACAGTTCGAAATGCACGCGTTCGGTTGGAATATTCGCGACTTCGGCTTTACCACGTACGGCGTCTAGCAAGCCACGAGGACCACAAACATAAAGATGTGCGTCGCCAACAGATGCAACAAGCGCATTCAGATCGAGAGCCGTTTCGCTATCGTCACAATGTAAATGAAACGCATCACCCCACTGTTCAAATAGCGTTGCCGGGTAGGCCATTGCACCCGCGCTGCGTCCAGAATAATGGAACGCAAATTCCTGACCTGCCGCACGTACCGCAGCGGCCATCGAGATCAACGGAGTTACACCAATTCCACCAGCCACGAAAACTGCGGGCGCGTCTGAGTTTACTGGAAAATCATTCTTTGGCGGCCCAAATGAGATCGCATCGCCAACCGTAAGAGAGTGCATCGCCACCGAGCCGCCCTGCCCTTTATCTTCACGTTGCACAGCAATTTGGTAGCTTGTCGGCAGCTTGGGAACAGGATCAAACGACACTAATGAATAAGCGCGCGCGCCATCAGTTACATCAAACTCCACATGAGCACCTGGCTGCCAGCTAGGCAGCGGAACACCATCTGTCGCAGCGATGGTCAAGCTGCTGATACGATCAGTCAACTTGGTAACCTCAACCACAACACCAGAAATTTTACCCATAGGAGTCTCCCTTGCAAAACAATATGAATTTTCATATACTTTTGGTCAAGAAAATTCTGTGCATGACCCACGCAAGGCAGGGATGTCAACATGACTACATCGTCTAAATTTGAAGAAAAAACTGGATTTGTTGATGATTACTTGCTCTATTTGTTGGCCGCTGCCAGCGAAGGCGCAAGCGCACAGTTTCATGCTGAAGTACGCAGTCTAGGCCTGCGCGTTCCAGAATGGCGAGTGTTAGCCTGTCTACACGATCAAGACGGGGCAATGATTACCCAACTGGCATGTGTTGCCCTAGTCGAACAATCTCGCTTGACCCGCATCATCGTACAAATGGAAGATCGAGGGCTGCTGATCCGTCAAAGTGACCCTGTTGACGGTAGACGCGTATGTGTTTTTCTGACGCGCAGCGGAAAAGAACTGACCAATCAACTTGTGCCTAAAGCCCGAGCCCATGAACAAGTTCTTTTAGACCGCTTACCGAAAAGGGGCAGTGCCAATTTAAAGCCAATTTTGCGTGCGCTTTTGAATGCGCTCGATAAATAGGTTAGATTTTCTCGCGGTAGATGAACTATCAGAATATACTTCATATATAAAATATTTATACTTGAAATTAAATCATAGCTTTTCTAACCTATAAATGAAAGCGACCAAGTACAACAGAAAGTGACACTCTATGCGTATTGCCTGTCTCGGCGGTGGACCTGCTGGCCTGTATTTCGCAATCTCAGTAAAACTTCGCGATCCATCCGCTGAGGTAGTTGTTTTTGAGCGCAACCGCGCCGATGATACCTTTGGCTGGGGCGTAGTTTTGTCAGATGAAACGCTTGGAAACCTAGAGACTAACGACCCAGTAAGTGCCGCCAGTGTTCGCGCGCATTTCGCCTATTGGGATGATGTTGCGACAGTACACAAAGGTCAGAAAATGCTGTCAACAGGGCATGGGTTTTGCGGCATCGGGCGTAAACGACTGTTAATGATTTTGCAGGCGCGTGCAGCAGAATTGGGTGTTGATTTGCGGTTTGAAACCGAAGTCGGCGCCGCATCTGAATACATGAATGATTACGATGTGGTCGTAGCCTGCGATGGATTGAATTCTAAAACCCGTATGGAATTTGCTGACACCTACAAACCGGATATTGATACACGGCTGTGCCCTTTTGTTTGGCTTGGAACCCATCAAAAATTCGACGACGCGTTCACCTTTATCTTTGAGGAAACTGATAAGGGTTGGATTTGGGCACACGCCTATCAATTTGATGATAATACCGCGACGTTTATCGTTGAATGCAGCCAGGAAACCTATGACGCATATGGCTTTGGAAATTTGTCCCAACAAGATAGCATCGCAATCTGTGAGGAGGTTTTCAAAGACCATCTTGGCGGCCATTCTTTGATGACAAATGCCAATCATATTCGGGGATCGGCTTGGATTAAATTCCCGCGTGTGCTGTGTGAAAAATGGAGTCACAAAAATGTGGTTTTGATGGGTGATGCTGCCGCGACCGCACATTTCTCGATCGGATCAGGTACAAAACTAGCACTCGAAAGCGCAATCTCCCTGGCCGAATATTTGGATCAAAGCCCTACCGTTTCTGACGCCTTCGCCAAATACGAAGATACACGACGCCTTGAGGTATTGCGCCTGCAATCAGCTGCTCGCAATTCTGTCGAATGGTTTGAAGATGTGGAGCGGTATTTGCACTTGGACCCCGTGCAGGTGAATTATTCACTGCTAACGCGCAGCCAACGGATTAGTCACGAGAATTTACGTGAGCGCGATCCAAAATGGCTCGCCTCCGCTGAAAAGTGGTTCATTGAACAAGCTGGTGCCGATACAAACGGTGCCGTCCGCGCGCCGATGTTTGCTCCCTTTAAGTTGCGTGAAATGCACCTAAAAAACCGGATCGTTTTATCTCCGATGGCGCAATACAAAGCAATTGATGGCGCTCCAACAGATTGGCACCTTATTCACTATGGCGAGCGGGCCAAAGGTGGGGCTGGCCTCATCTATACTGAAATGACCTGCCCCTCTGCAGATGGGCGGATTACACCGGGATGCCCTGGTCTTTATGCCCTAGAACACGAGGCCGAATGGTCGCGTCTGATAAATTTTGTGCATTCAGAAACCGAAGCAAAAATATGCTGTCAGATTGGCCATGCTGGACGCAAGGGGTCTACCAACATTGGCTGGGAGGGCATGGATTCGCCGCTTAAGGCCGATAATTGGCCGCTTTTTTCCGCGTCCTCGATCCCTTGGTCCAAATGCAATGCCGTCCCAAAGGCAATGACTCGCGAAGATATGAACGTCATCAAAGCCGAATTCGTGCTAGCGACAAAAATGGCCCAACGTGCGGGTTTTGACATGATAGAATTACACGCAGCGCACGGGTATTTGATCTCGTCATTCATCTCGCCGCTTTCTAACATCCGCACCGATGAATATGGTGGGACGCTTGAAAACCGGATGCGTTATCCATTGGAAGTGTTTCTCGCGATGCGCAACATCTGGCCCGCTGATAAGCCCATGTCAGTACGCATTTCTGCAAATGACTGGGCAGGTGATGACGGCGTTACGCCCATTGAGGCGGTTGAAATCGCGCGGATGTTCGAGGCAGCGGGTGCCGATATCATTGACGTTTCGGCTGGGCAGACCTCAACACAAGGCGAACCTATTTATGGACGTATGTTCCAAACGCCGTTTTCAGATCGTATCCGTAACGAAGCAGGGATCAAGACAATGGCTGTTGGCAATATCTTTGAAGCCGATCATGTAAACTCAATCTTAATGGCGGGCCGTGCTGATCTGGTGTGCCTTGCGCGCCCGCATCTCGCGGACCCTTATTGGACCCTGCATGCGGCAACAGAATTGGGGGACAGGCAGGAAAAATGGCCCCAACCCTATGAAGCGGGCCGCGATCAATTATGGCGTTTGGCGGACAAACAAGCAGAAACGGAAAACAAAATATGAGGCGCGTATTGGTAACGGGTGGTGGATCTGGCATTGGGCGCGGCATCGCACGGGCCTTTGCTGATGCGGGCCACGATGTAACGATCGCGGGGCGGCGTGCTGAGGCCTTGGAAGAAACGAATGGCGCGCGTTCCGTGACTTGCGTCACGGCCGACGTCTGCGATGAAGCGACGGTGGATGCATTGTTCGAACATCCCTTCGATGTGGTTGTCGCCAATGCGGGCATTGGCCGCGTAGCCCCCCTAACCGAAGTCACTCTTGATGAATGGAACCAAACGATCGCGGTGAATCTAACCGGCACGTTTCTAACCTTTCGCGGCGCACTTCGTGGGATGAAATCAGGTGGGCGATTGATCGCCGTTGCATCTACCGCTGGGTTGCAAGGGGGACCACGCATCGGTGCCTACTGCGCGTCAAAACACGGAGTTATCGGCCTTGTTCGCTCGGTAGCCAAAGAGGTCGCGCGCAAAGGCATTACCTGCAACGCCATTTGCCCTGGATTTGTGGACACCGAAATGGCGCAAACAGCTGTTGCGTCTGTTATGAAAGCGCGAAACGTAGATGCGGTAACAGCTGAAAAAATGGTCGTTTCTGGGAACCCGACTGGTCGCATGATCGACGTGGCCGAGGTTGTCTCCGCCGCTGTTTTTCTTGCCTCAAAAGGGGCATCCAGCGTGAACGGCCACGCCCTTAGCGTATCGGGCGGCGAAATATGAGTGACCTGCAGACAACACCCACACCAGATCGAGTTTCCAAAGACAGGCTTCGCCTTTGGCTCCGTTTTCTAAAAGCAAGCCGCACGATCGAAACCCAATTACGTGAAAATTTGCGGGTTGAGTTTGCATCAACCCTGCCCCGTTTTGATGTGATGGCTGCATTGTCACGGTTTGAAGAGGGATTGAAGATGAGCCAGCTTTCTGGCGTTCTAAAGGTATCTAATGGCAATATTACTGGAATTGTTGATCGTTTGGCCGAAGATGGCATGATCGTTCGTGTTCCCGTTCCCAAGGATCGACGTGCAACACTTGTTTGCATGACAAAACGTGGTCGCGAAGAGTTCGCGATGCAAGCGGCGGCGCATGAAACGTGGATAAACGAGATGCTGGTAGATTTTTCTGCTCAAGAAGCCCGCGACATCGCAATCCGACTGGAACAGCTTGACCTTAGTTTACAGGAGAAAACCCCATGACAATGCGCACAGATGTAAAGCATTTCAATTGCACTCTCAAAGATGGCATCGCGACCGTCAAATTGGACCGTCCTGATCGCAAAAACCCGCTGACTTTCGATAGTTACGCCGAACTGCGCGACTGGTTTCGCGATCTTGTTTATGCAGATGATGTTAATGCCGTGATCTTTGCCTCCAATGGTGGCAATTTTAGTTCAGGTGGCGATGTGCACGACATTATCGGGCCCCTTACTAAGATGACGATGAAAGAGCTTTTAAACTTTACGCGGATGACCGGCGATTTGGTTAAGGCGATCGTCAACTGTGGCAAGCCGGTCATTGCAGCTGTTGATGGTGTTTGTGTTGGTGCAGGTGCGATTATCGCGATGTCCTGTGATCTGCGCATTGCGACGCCTGCTGCAAAATGTGCTTTCTTATTTACACGCGTTGGCCTTGCGGGTTGCGATATGGGGGCGTGTGCGATCCTTCCACGTATCATCGGTCAGGGCCGTGCCGCGGAGCTATTGTATACAGGTCGCTCAATGAGTGCTGACGAAGGGGCGGCATGGGGATTTTACAACAAAGTTGTTGAGCAGGATGCTCTGGATTCCGAAGCGTTTACAATGGCTTCTCGGATTGCATCTGGGCCAAATTTTGCAAACATGATGACAAAAACGATGCTTGCGCAAGAATGGTGCATGTCTATCGAACAAGCAATTGAAGCAGAGGCACAGGCCCAAGCGATTTGTATGAAAACAGTCGACTTTGAGCGGGCCTACAACGCATTTGTAGCCAAAGAAAAACCAGTATTCGAGGGCAACTAATGGCTGATAAAACTTTTCTAAACTGGCCGTTTTTCGACGAAAAGCATCGTCATTTGGCCCAGCGTCTGGATGCATGGGCCACCAAAGAATTGGCTAATATTGATCACAGTGACACGGATACGGCCTGTAAATCTTTGGTTAAGAAGTTGGGTCGTGGTGGTTGGTTGCAGCATGCCGCTGTCGACCCCGAAGGTGAAACACAATTAGACGTACGAACCTTATGTTTGATCCGTGAAACACTTGCCCGCCATGATGGGTTGGCTGATTTCGCCTTTGCGATGCAAGGATTGGGAACGGGCGCTATTTCACTGTTTGGGACGACGGCACAGAAACGCGAATGGTTGCCTAAAATCCGGAATGGCGAGGCGATTTCGGCCTTTGCCTTGACGGAACCACAGTCTGGTTCTGACGTTGCCAACTCAACTATGACAGCCACCCGTGATGGTAATCATTACATGCTGAATGGTGAAAAAACATGGATTTCCAACGGTGGCATTGCCGATATCTACACGACCTTTGCGCGCACAGGAGATGCACCGGGCGCGAAAGGGCTGTCAGCATTTATCGTGCCTGCAGATACACCTGGGTTGGAAATTGTTCAGCGGCTGGATACGATTGCCCCTCACCCGCTTGCAACGCTACGCTTTACAGATTGCCGCATTCCGGCAACCGCGATGCTTGCCCAAAGTGGCGAAGGTTTTAAAATTGCGATGTCCGTACTGGACGTATTTCGATCAACGGTCGCGGCAGCAGCCCTAGGGTTTGCACGGCGTGCATTGGACGAAGCACTGACACGTTGTACGACCCGCGAGGTTCAAGGTGCACCTTTATTTGAACTCCAGATGGTTCAGGGCCACATTGCCGATATGGCTGTGGATGTGGATGCCAGCGCTTTGCTAATTTACCGCGCTGCCTGGACCAAAGATTCCGGAGCGCCGCGCATCACACGCGAAGCTGCAATGGCCAAATTGTTTTCCACAGACCAAGCGCAAAAAGTTATCGACAAGGCCGTTCAATTGCACGGCGGTGATGGTGTGCGCTCCGGTGAAACCGTTGAAAAGCTATACCGCGAGATAAGAGCCCTTCGCATCTATGAGGGCGCATCCGACGTGCAGCGCGTTATCATCGCGCGCCAAACGCTCGGCGCACATTCCCCCACGTAGCGTATCGTTAGGAAGCCAAATGTTCGAACAGACAGCACACTTAGATACCTTTGCACGCGATAATCTCCCGCCGCGCGATCAAATGCCAGATTTTCTGCTTGATGGGTTTGATTATCCTGCCCGATTAAACGCGGGTGTGGAATTGACGGATGCGTTGGTTGAAAAAGGGTTTGGCGACAACACGGCTTTGATTGGAAATGGCAGACGACGCACCTACAAAGAGTTGGCCGATTGGACCAACAGATTGGCCCATGTTCTGGTAGATGATCTGGATCTGAAACCTGGAAATCGTGTCTTGATCCGCTCTGCAAATAACCCTGCGATGGTTGCTTGTTGGCTGGCTGCGACGAAAGCTGGCGCCGTGGTTGTCAACACGATGCCGATGTTACGCGCTGGCGAATTGAGCCAAATCGTGGACAAGGCTGCGATTACCCATGCCCTGTGTGACACACGGTTGATGGACGAAATGGTATCGTGTGCAAACGGCAACGCACATCTGACACACGTTGTTGGGTTTGATGGAACCTCAAATCACGATGCCGAGTTAGACCGCTTGGCATTGGAAAAACCTGTGCAATTTAGCGCTGTGAAAACGGCTTCAGACGATGTTGCCCTACTGGGTTTCACGTCTGGCACGACTGGCTCAGCCAAAGCAACAATGCACTTTCATCGTGACCTTTTGATTGTCGCAGACGGATACGCCAAAGAGGTTCTTGGTGTATCACCAGAAGACGTTTTTGTCGGCTCCCCGCCACTGGCGTTTACCTTTGGGCTTGGCGGCTTAGCAATATTTCCGCTTCGGTTTGGCGCGACGGCTACTTTGTTAGAACAAGCCACGCCACCAAACATGATTGAGATTATTCAAAAATACAAAGCGACGGTTTGCTTCACGGCTCCCACGGCTTATCGCGCGATGCTTGGCGCGATGGATCAAGGCGCTGACCTTTCGAGTTTGCGTGCTGCCGTTTCGGCGGGTGAAACGCTGCCAAAACCTGTCTATGACGATTGGATCGCAAAAACTGGCAAACCGATGTTAGATGGAATTGGTGCAACTGAAATGCTCCACATCTTTATCTCAAACCGCTTTGACGATCACAAACCTGCCTGCACAGGACGTGTTGTCACTGGATATGAAGCCAAGATCATTGATGATCAGGGGAACGACGTTCCTTTTGGAACCGTTGGCCGATTGACGGTGCGTGGGCCAACCGGATGTCGATATCTGAGCGACGAACGACAGATTGGATATGTTCACAAAGGGTGGAACATCACCGGCGATGCCTTCACGATGGACGCCGATGGATACTTGTATTTCGCTGCCCGTAACGACGATATGATTATTAGCTCTGGGTACAATATTGCCGGGCCAGAAGTCGAAGCCGCACTTCTTTCTCACCCCGAAGTGGCCGAATGTGCCGTTATTGGGGCTCCTGACGATGAGCGTGGCATGATCGTGCAAGCACATGTTGTTTTGATCAAAACAAACCCAAGCGCCAAATTGATCAAGTCGTTACAAGATCATGTGAAAGCAACAATCGCGCCGTACAAATATCCTCGAAGTATAAAATTTTGTGATGCGCTTCCAAAAACTCAAACCGGGAAAATTCAGCGCTTTATGCTCCGATCAGAAAATATGAAGTCGTGAGTTGATGAAATGCGATTTCAATGCGTTCCAACTCTTGTCCATTCCAATTCAATCAGAAAACCGACGCCTTGGCCTGATCATACCCACACGGCCCTCACCCCCTACATTCGGAGCACACCATGACTGCAAAAATAATCCAACCCAACGATTGGGCTCCCGCAAGGGGCTATGCTAACGGGTTGTTGGCGCGTGATGGAACGCTGTACATTGGTGGGCAGATTGGGTGGACTGAAGATCAAGTTTTTGAGACTCATGATTTCATTGGGCAAATGGAACAATCACTGAAGAACATTGTGGCTGTGGTTGAAGCTGCCGGGGGCCAGATTGATGATATCACACGATTGACTTGGTTCGTGATCAACAAAGCCGAATATGTTGCGCGACAACGTGAAGTCGGAGAGGTTTATCGCCGCGTATTAGGGCGCCATTTCCCTGCGATGTCGATGTTGGTTGTCGCCGGTTTGGTCGAAGATGCAGCCTTGTTAGAAATTGAGGCGACTGCTTTTATTGATCCCAGAAAAAAATAAATTTTTCCAAGAACAAACGGCCTGTCATGTTTTGGCTCAAGCTTACATTTCGGGGGTCGTAGCTGTCCAATCATGGTACGAATGATACGCTTGGCCAAGCGTCAATATTTCACGATCCGATTCATTTGGGCCGAATAGCTGCACCCCCATCGGAAGGCCTTCCGGGCCAAACCCGGCAGGAATTGCTAGACAAGGCAATCCAATCAAGCTCACTGGAATTACGACCTCCATCCAGCGATGATAGGTATCCATTGGTGTTGAATTGATTGCTTCTGGGAAAATCCGGTCCTTTGGAAAAGGCCAGACCTGCGCAGATGGCAGGGCAAAGGCATCGTATTTTGTCGATAGTTCGGCAATTTTGCGAAACCATTCCGAACGAATTTCACTTGCCTGATGAATATCTTGCGCGCTCAACGAACGGCCTTTTTCAATTTCCCAGATCATTGCAGGTTTTAACAATTCGCGTTTTTTTGGGTCATCATAAAGCGCGCCAGTCCGACACGCATTTGCCCAAGATCGCAACGTAATCCAAGCTGACCACAATTCTGTAGGATCAAACGGAGCCTTGAGCGGTTCAACGGTGCAGCCCAATTTTTCAAAAGTAGACAACCCAGTTTCACATAAAGGCAAAATACCGTTTTCACAGGGATATGCGCCGTCCCAATCGCCAAACCAGCCGATACGTTTCCCACTAACCGAACCCGTTAGATCGCCCAGTTTGGCCGGCAATTGAACCGCGTATGGCAGCCGAGAATCAGGTCCAGCCATCGTTTGCAAAAGCGCCGCAATATCCGCAGGCGAACGCCCCATCGGGCCAGAGGTCGCAAGCTGCTGAAAGAACATCTCGCCTGCGGGTTCATCTGGAACTAGCCCCCAACTAGGCCTGAAGCCATAGACGTTACAAAAGGCCGCTGGGTTCCGTAAGCTTCCCATCATATCAGATCCATCGGCGATGGGCACGAGACGCGCCGCAAGGGCAGCTGCCGCGCCACCAGATGAGCCGCCTGCCGTTGTTTCCAGCCCGTATGGGTTACTTGTAGCACCGTGAACTGGATTAAAGGTATGTGATCCCAAGCCAAATTCGGGTGTGTTGGTTTTGCCAATAATAATTGCACCTGCATCTTTGATCCGCTTAACCATCAACGCGTCTTGCGTCGGGATGTAATCTGCAAAAAGAGGCGATCCGAGTGTAGTGCGAATACCCTTTGTTTCGGCCAGGTCCTTTATCGCAAACGGTAGACCATGCAGCCATCCACGGCGTGGCGTTTCATCTGCTAATTTAGCTTCAGCAAGAATATCTGCACGTGACCGCAGGCTTACAATCGCATTGATTTTCGGATTGTATCTTTCAATTCGATCCAGAAAGGCTGTGATCACTTGAACTGAAGTAAGCTCGCCGCTTTCAATTTGAGACGACAGTTCCAAAGCACTTTGTTGTATCAAATCTTGCATTGCCGTTCCTTAACATCTCTTGAACCAAACATACTTTTACAGACCTCAAATTCAATTTCATCGATGCCACTGATCATCCAGAAATGCTATATCAAGCACCTAGTCTTGCGAAGGGAAATATACTTCTTCACGACACAAAGCCTGGCTTAGACAGTGCACGCCACCACCTCCCAGTGTGAACATGGACATGTCAGGGTCGTAAACCTCAAATCCCAATGCACGCATTTTGGCATTCAATTCAGTAGCGCCAATCATCGACAGAACTTTGTTGTCACCAAGAGCAACCAAATTTACGCCCAGATTTTTGGCTTCACTGTAATCAACATCCACTATCTCGATGCCCCAGCCTTTAACGATATCGACGAGCCACGGCTCCATCGCGTCGACACAAGCCACAACTAGTTTTTCTGCTAAAGGAACAATCAAGCCATCCATGTGAACAAATTCGCGGCTTATCGGCGCAACGATAGCTTCCCAACCTTCCGCGCGTACGAACTCCGCAACTTGTTCAGAACCCGCCTGCTCTGAGCGTTCGCCACAATAACCAATTAGAACACGCCCCGGTTCGATAATATTAAAGTCACCACCCTCAAAGTGGCCAGCCGTTGCGAATTTCCAGATCGGGATGTCATTTTCCTGATAAAACTTGATCGCTGTGGCATAATCTGCCCGGCGGCATTTCAACTGCATGTGACAAATCAAAGCGCCCCACGGGGTCATAGCCGAACTGTCACGGGCGAAAAAATTACGGTGCAATACCTCGTCACTGTCCAGATAATGACAAACCACACCATTTTCTTCGTAGATCGAAACCATTTCAGCATGCTGCGCCATAGCCTTTTGCAGATCAAACTTCGCACCCGTTTTATGTGCATTTGCCAATGTGCGTCCAATAAGCGGCCCAGCTTCGACCCATTTGAAATGATCTGGCGTCCCAAGAAGAACATTCTTAAGCTTGGCATAATCATTGTTGATACCCCAACCTTGCGCAGGTGCGATAGTCTTTGTCATCTTGCTGCCTTTCTTTTTCGTGCAGGGCTTTGCGCCCGACGATTGCACGATTTTTCGTTCAGAGGAACTACATTCTAAAACCCCAAGGGTATGCCTAGCGAAACGACAGTTAGAAGAATTTTTCAAAGAAACTCAAAAGAAACACGCCTGTCTGCGCTTAGCTGGTTTTCTTAGTGAGATACCGCGTAACGACTTGAAGCATGTTAAATGCCGTTTGTGGGTCGTTCTGAAGCACGACTAAAAACTCTTCACCACCAATACGGAGGCCGCTGATATTCGTTCTGGCTTTCATTGAAAGCGAGCGTGGTTCATCTAGGATCAACGCCAACTCACCGACCATTGCCCCTGGCCCAAGCGTTCGGATATGTTGGTCTTCTTTGTCTGGCACCGGTAGATAAAAATCGGCTTCACCATCCAAAATAAGATAGGCGCCATCACTTGGGTCTTCGCCTTTGGTAAACACCACGTCGCCAGCAGTTTTTTCGAACCAACGCGCACTAAACGCCAAAAGACGCATTTGCTTACGATCTAAATCTGCAAAAAACTCTGTCTGTTCTAAGGCTTGCAGCTTAATCGCAAGGTCAGTTTCAGTTTCATCTTTGATTTCTTCCAAAGAACTGACGCCAGTTCCCAATTTATAGTCACCGTGATTTAGCTCCATATAAACATCAAAGTTTTCTGGATGCCTGAACCCTTCCTCTAGATAAATTATTGTCGCGTTTGGCATTTCTTGCCTTAGGCGGATGGAGGCTTGAAACCGTGTACTGTCATCGTACCCAGCTAAAACTTTATCTAAGATAAAAATGTCGGGGCGTTTGATTGCAGCACGCGCAAAGCCAATATTTTCCAGCATTTTACGTGGCAGGTTTGTGCCACCAAAAGTGGTTTCCTCGATCAAAGTGGAACCTGCCAAGTAAGATTTGTAACCGTGCTTTACGAGCGTATCGATGACCACATCTTGAAGTTCGATAGACCGGTGTGCGGCGTTCTTATCTACAACTCCAAAGATAGCATTTTCAAAAAATGACAACCCAGCCGAAAACTCATTTTGATCCAAGGTTTGAAAGACATCGCCGAGGGATCCTGCCAACAATTCTGGAGATTTAACCCTCAAGGATACAATTTTTTCCGTCAATTCTGTTGGGACAAATTCCCCAACGTGGGCTGGTTCGATAAGACATGGAAGTGCGAGCAAAAGTGCCAAATCAGAATGCGGCAGCTTTCCTATTCCATGTAGGTTCGCCGCTTTACTGATCTTGACTGTTTGAGCGTAACTTTGAGCATCAATGCTAATTCTTTGAAACAATGGATGATCGGTTCCATCGCTCCCAAAAGTTGTAAAAAGCAAATCCACCAGCGACTGCGCGACTGCGAATACATCCTCTAAAAGATCCGTTTTCCTCAACAGCTCCAAAAAATCTGGATGATCCGCCAATTGACGTTGGCTCACCGATTTTTTTAGCGATGCAAATAATATATTTCTTAAAATGGGTACATCGGAATTATAAGCGGTTCGATCAAAGTGAGTCACCGTATTAGTAAAGCCCTGGGAGCCCAGTACGTCTTTGATTTCGCCTCTAAGGTCGACAATTGCAGTCGTCAATTTTGGATTTTCCTCAGGGGTAGTCTTTAGACCCATGCTGCGACGCAAAATATCGCGATCGACACCGATTGCTTCGATAATTGTAATCCACCATTTATAGACCTCAATCAGATCGTCCAATTCTGCAATAGAGGGAGTCAGCCAGCGGTCTTCGACAAGGTTCACGCTGTTACCAGATTTTTCTGCTTCCAGTCTCGACAGAACCAATTCGCCAACGTCAGGGCCCTTTGCTTGCGGGTTTGCACGCAAAGCCATTAAGATATTGTCACGGATCGTTCCCGCAAAAAGGTATGGATTAGAATCTGCCCACCCTATGCGCGCGCCAATAATATCTTGGTGGATTTCAGAAAGTTTACTTCCACCGATCGAAATCGTACCCGACGATGGAAGCAATTCACGGGTCAATAGCTCAGCCATCGCACGGCGATCTTCATCGTTCGGCGCTGCAATCCCGATGAGCCCGCCTTTAGGAAACGTAACTGTCAAATTTTTGATCACAGCAACACCGTCGCTGTCGTGCGCAGTTACACCATCAAAAGAAACATCACCTTGCAATCGATCAATGGTATTTGGATGGCTCTCGATAAGCGTTCGATCTAATGCACCGCTTGGCGCAAAATGATCTGTTAGTAATGTCCAGCGTTGTGCCATTTCATGGGCACGCGTGTAGTAAGTTAACAACTCCTTCCAAGGGCTGGAAAGGTCTTTGTAAGCTGCCAATGCCGCAACCAACGCACCAATGGTGACGTTCCCAACGATAACCAAATACCCGCCGATTGAGAAAAAGAAGAATGGCGTGAGCTGGGATAAGAAGTTATTTAAGAACTTCTTTTTGTAGATTGCCAATCGAATGAAAAACAGTTTTCCAAGTTGATGCGTTAACTGCGCGGCGCGATATCGGTACCCACCATTTGCGCGCAGCGCAGTCGAGCCAACTGCCGTTTCTCCAATTTCACTAGCAAGTTTGCGAACTTCTTTAATCCGTCTTTTGTTAAGAATATTAATTTGTTTTTGCAGCCGAGGAATGAGCCAAGCTTGCAGCGGGATCATCGAAACTGCCGCAAGACCGAACCAAAAACTTTGAAGGAATAAAAAGGCGAGAATGGTGAGCATTTGCCCCAATTGCATGATGGGTTGCGAAATCGCGTTCCCCATCATTCCGCCTAAAGGCTCTGCCTCGGATGTAACCATGGAGACAATTTCAGATTGGCTCGTTCTTTGGAAATAGGGTTTTGGGAACCGAAAAAGCCGAGTCACAAGTTGATAGCGTAATCTGCGAAGCATCCGCTCAGCCACCACGCCTTTCATAGTATTTATTCGCATTTTAAGCAGGCCATGGATCACGACCGAGAGCAGAAAAAGCACACATAAAAGCGCTAAGAAACCAATCTGGGTAAACTCAAATCCAAAAACGAAAACTGAATCACCACCGGCACCAATTGCATCATTGATAATCCGTTTTGGTAGCTCCAAAGTAAGGAACAAAAATGGGAAAAGTGATACCGTTGCAATCAATAGCACAATTTGTTGGCGTTTAGAGTGCTTCCAAATATACCTAAAAAGAGAAATTTCGATCTTAATGCTCCGCCAATCGACGTTGTGATCGCCCCCAGAATCT
>Ga0233426_10000377_pt1 | contig 48493 bp, 43 predicted proteins | sample SI_118_April2016_6_FD_179875 | JGI IMG/M metagenome (GOLD analysis project Ga0233426, IMG submission 179875) | Seawater microbial communities from Saanich Inlet, British Columbia, Canada - SI_118_April2016_10_MG | ecosystem: Environmental > Aquatic > Marine > Inlet | place: Canada: British... | reverse complement strand
AATTCTTGGGTTTATCTATTAATGAAACAAATGTAAATAAAAAAAACTCCTGATTGCTCAGAAGTTTTCTTAATTGTAAGTATAGTGCAATCCTTAGTTTACAGCTTCAGTTTCAACTGAAACATAGGATCTGTTATTTCTTTTCTTAGTAAATTTTACTTTACCATCAGTTAATGCAAATAAAGTATGGTCTTTCCCCATTCCAACATTTTCTCCTGGATTGTGTACTGTACCTCTTTGACGAACGATAATGTTACCAGCAATGATGGCTTGACCACCAAAGATTTTTACACCTAATCGTTTACTTTGCGATTCTCTACCATTCTTTGAACTACCTGCTCCTTTCTTATGTGCCATTGTATAAAGTTTTTATTCCTTCTTGTTCTTATTATTCAGCTTTTTTAGCTGTAGTCTTTTTAACTGGTGCTTTTTTAGCAGCTGGCTTTTTAGCAGCAGTTTTCTTTGCTGGTGCTTTTTTGGCTACTGGCTTAGCTTCCTTTTTTGGTGCCGCTTTTTTGGCAGCCGGAGCTTTAGCATCAATTGAAAGGATCTCTAATTTCGTTAAATACTGTCTATGACCGTTTTTAACTTTATATCCTTTTCTTCTTTTCTTTTTGAAGACGATTACTTTATCGCCTTTCAAGTGCTCAAGTACTTTTGCAGTAACTTTAGCTCCTGTTATAACTGGGGCGCCAACATTTACAGTACCAGCATCATCCAACAAAAGAACTTTATCAAAATCAACTTTTGATCCTTCTTCATTGTCTAATCTGTGTACAAATATCTGCTGATCTTTTTCAACTTTGAATTGTTGCCCTGCTATCTCAACTATTGCGTACATTATTATTATTTTTTAAAAATGGTCTGCAAAAATACACAATCTGATAAAATAAGCAAAAAAATAAGCCTACATTTTTGAATGAATAAGATTCTCAACCGATTACTGAACAAAAATACTAATAAAACGTTAAATTTGCCACACAAAAAACCGACAATAATGAAAAGAATTTTCACTCTACTATTAGCTACAGCTAGTTTAATAACCACAGCACAAGAAAGATGCGGCACAGAAGCGCACACCAAAAACCTTATAAAGAACAATCCTGAATATGCAATTGCGAGAGCAAAAGTAAACGCTCAAACTGAAAAATGGATTAAAGAACATCCAAATCATAGTGAAAAAACCATCATTACTATACCAGTTGTAGTGCATGTTGTATGGAAAACAAATACTCAAAACATTTCTGTAGCACAAATTGAATCACAAATTGATGTCCTTAATGAAGATTACAGAAGAACAAATATTGACAAAATAAATACCCCTAACATATGGCAAGGCATTGCTGCTGATAGTGAAATTGAATTTTGCCTAGCAACAGTTGACCCAAACGGGAATGCAACAACTGGAATAGAAAGAACACAAACTACACATGGACAATTCGGCATGAATAGTGATATCCATACCACATCAGCTGGTGGTGCAGACGATTGGCCAAATGATGATTACCTTAATATTTGGGTATGTAATATTCAAAGTGGATTATTAGGATATGCCACACCACCAAGTAACTGGGTAGGTGATGGTGACGGACTTGTAATTGGATACCAATATTTTGGAAGAACAGGAACTGTTCAGTCTCCTTATAATAAAGGAAGAACTGCAACTCATGAAATCGGACATTGGTTAAATTTAATTCATGTATGGGGTCCGAATGGAAGTTGTGGGAATGACCAAGTTAATGATACTCCTACGCAAGAACAAGAAAATTATAGTTGCCCAGGGTTTCCTGCAAATGCTAACTCATGCAGTACAACAAATGCCAATGGCGATATGTTTATGAACTATATGGATTATACCAATGATGCTTGTATGAATATGTTCACAAATGGACAAAAAACTAGAATGCTTTCTGCTATAAACAACTACCGAGAAAATATGCTTTCACATTCTTTATGTACAGGAAATGTTGGTATTGCTGAACACAAAAATAACAGCAGGAAACTAATTAAAATTGTTGATGTACTTGGTAGAGCTAGTACAGAAAAACAAACTAATACTCCTCTATTCTATATCTATGATGATGGTAGTGTAGAAAAGAAAATGATAATTGAATAATCTTATTCAACTCTTAAAGAAAAGCCCAGCTATTTAGTTGGGCTTTTTTTATTTACCAAATACACCCCTCCTAAAATAATAACTACTGAAAGCAAGTGAGTTAAGGTTACTTTTTCTCCATCAAAAATTCCCCAGAAAATAGCAATTATAGGAATTAGATAAGTAACTGATGAAGCAAAAATTGCAGACGACCTACTAATAAGTTGATTGAACATAACAACTGCCAAGGAGGTTCCTACCACTGCCAAAAGCACAATATAAAGTAAAGCCTCTATTCCCTCAGCTGAATTACTAAGGGAAAGGAAATCAGTATTAAAAATATAAATAGCTGATAAAGGCCCAAGAATTAAAAATGCCAAAGCAGTAACCGAAAGTGCATCAATATCTTGCAAATATTTTTTTATCACATTAATACTTATTGCATACATTACAGTAGCAAGTATTACAAGGAAAATATAATTGTTAATTTCCAACCCATCACCCATAGTGGAATAAGTTAAAACAATAGCACCACACAAACCAATAATAATTCCTACTATATTTATTTTTGATGGTTTGGTTCTAAAGAAATAAACTCCCAACAATAAAGTGAATAAAGGAACTAAGGAATTTAAAATCCCAACCAAAGAGCTATCCAATTGAGTTTGTGCCTTTGTAAATAAAAAAGCAGGAATTCCATTCCCAAAAAAAGCCATAACAGCAATAGCAAAAATGTGTTTTCTCCGCACAACCTTTACGGCTTTTAGCAAAAAAGGCGTTAAAGAAAGAAATGCAATAAACAAGCGCAAAGCAGCAACTTGCGTATAACTATATACATCCAACCCTCTTTTCATCAAGATAAAAGAACTACCCCAAACGATTGCCAGAAAGACTAACACCACATAATTTTTAATCGACTTTTCCATAGTATTTATTTGAGGGCAAATATATCTTCTTATTTTTGCGACCATGAATACTTTAGAAAAAAGAATAGTAAGCTATTGGCTATACTCAGGGCTAATATTAATTGCCTTTATGGTAATAATTGGTGGGATTACACGACTTACACATTCCGGGCTATCTATGGTAGAATGGGAGTTAATTGGAGGGGCAATACCACCATTAAATGATTTGCAGTGGCAAGAAACTTTTAATAAATACCAACAATTTCCTGAATACCAAAAAATAAACACAGGAATGAGCCTTAACGAGTTCAAATCCATTTTCTTTTGGGAATACCTACACAGGCTATTAGGAAGATTAATAGGATTGGTATTCATTATTCCATTTATTATATTCTGGACAAAAAAGTGGTTTAGTTCCAAACAGAAAAAGCAATTACTTATTCTATTAGGACTTGGTGCTTTTCAAGGCTTTTTAGGTTGGTATATGGTGAAAAGCGGATTAGTTGATGTTCCAGCAGTAAGTCATTACCGACTAGCAATACACTTAGTTACTGCCTTTGGCTTGATGTGCTATATTTATTGGTTAATCCTCAGTTTTAATATGGTGGAACAAAAGCCAAATAAAACCATTTATAAATTTAGCATTTGGCTAATAACAGCTTTAGTTATTCAAATAATTTATGGCGCTTTTGTAGCAGGACTAAAAGCTGGTTATCTTTTACCGAAAGGAGGTGCTTTTTTAGAGAGCATCTTTGGTTACAACTTTAGGGATCCTAACGATTTCAGTTTACTCAATAATAGTTTTGATATTCAAGCTTTCCACCGATTATTTGCCTGGATAGTATTTTGTATTTCTCTATTTATTTTCAAAAAAACAAGAAAAACAGATTTAGAAAAAATTGGCAACACTGTGCTAATACTATTAATTACGCAAATAATATTAGGGATAACTACATTATTACTAAATGTACAAATTCATACCGCTACAACTCATCAATTTATTGCAATTGTACTTTTACTTTCTGCAGTTAGGCTTAATTATCTTTCCAGTGAAAGGTCTCAATTAAATGCCTAACATCCTGTTTTAAAAAATTATTCACAGGCAATAATGAATCAGACACTTCTGTGCTAAAATACAAAGCACCCCTAAAAAAATGATGAACACTATCAGTTAAATAAAACTGAGCAGCCGTAGCAGTTATACCGTCATAATTATACAACACGCCATACACTTTTTCCTCTTCATTAATGTACACCTGTTCTGTAATAGCATCAGCCATTACATTATGTTTATAAGCTAACTTTCTTGAAAACTCAGTATGTTCCCGCAAATCATTCTTTAAAGGTAAATATGTTATATGGAGAACTCCATTCTGATTTGGGAAATCTAAATTATAAAAACATGCTCTCTGATTTTTTTCTAGACTACTATATAAAGGGGTTTCAAATACAAAAGGACAATCAACATCTACCTTTTGATATTCTTTATTTGGCAAATCAATTTTGAAAAATGCCAATGGCTTTGGCGTATAATCCGCACTACACCCAGCAAAAAAAACAATACACAACAATAAAATATTAATCTTCATCAATAGTAACTTTTAATCTTTTAATACGCCTTACATCAGCAGATTCTACAAGCATAGTATAAGGAGGTACTTTACACACATCACCTATTTTAAGTATTCTACCCTCAACCTCTAGCACCAGCCCAGCCAAAGAATCAGACTCGCCTTTTAACTCATCAAAATAATCAATCTTTCCTTTTACAATTTTTAAAAAATCAATTAAAGAAATATTTCCTTCAAATATGAAATTATGATCATCCAGCTTTGAATAACTATTTTCATCTCCATCAAACTCATCATTTATTTCACCCACAATTTCTTCCAATACATCCTCCAGAGTAACTATTCCTGAAGTTCCACCATACTCATCCACCACAATTGCAATATGATTTTTCTTTATTTGAAACTCTTTCAACAAATCGTTTATCATCTTTGTTTCAGGAACATAATAAGGATTACGACACAAAGCAAGCCAGTCAAAATCATCTTCTTTATCCAAAAAAGGAATTAAATCCTTAATGTATAATATACCTAAGATTGTATCAAATTGCCCTTTATATACAGGTATTCTGGAATAACCAGAACTAACAACAAGCTGTAACACTTCTTTAAAAGTTGCCTTATGTTCAATAGCCAATACATCAACTCTCGATTTCATTACTTCCTTCACATCTGTATTTCCAAACTCAACAATTGACCTTAATATTCTCCTTTCTTCTTCCTTACTCTCATGATCAGTAATATCCAATGCTTTTGTTATTTCTTCTATAGAAACCTCCGTTTGTTTTTGCGCTAATCGTTTGTCAATAAAATTAGTAGTTGTTACCAATAAATAACTTAGCGGATAAAATATTTTCTGCAAAAAGATAAGTGGCTTTGCCATATTACTAGAAAATTGCTTAGCATTTTTATTTGCATATACTTTTGGCGTGATTTCACCAAATAATACCAATAATGAAGTAATGATAACTACTTGAAAAATAAATTGCAAAGAAGAATCTTTCGGAAAGGTAATTGCGAGTAAAGTAAGATGAGCAGAAAAGATAACAATTGCTACATTAATAAAATTATTAACGATTAAAATAGTTGCCAATAACTGATTTGGTTTTTTTAATAAACTAAGAATATTATTATTTTCTTTATCTTTTTCTAACTCTTCCAGTTCAGTAGCCGTTAATGAAAAGCAAGCTACCTCTGCTCCTGAAATAAATGCAGAGCAAATAATAAGTAACAATACACCTACAAGGCTAAAGAATACTTCAAGACTAAAAACATGGAGTTCAACTCCAGTAAAAATGGATAAAATTATCGAGACGGGATCCTCTTCCAAACTATTAGTTATTTAATTAAAATGGTAAATCATCTGCTTTATCAGCAGAAGTATCAGCAGCAGCAGGAGTTGGTGCTGCACTTTCTTGTGGTGACTTTCCTCCAAGCATAGTCATATTGTCAGCTAATATTTCGGTATTGTACCTAGTATTACCTTCTTTGTCTTCCCACTTTCTAGTTTTTATTTTTCCTTCAACATACACGCTTGCTCCTTTTTTCAAATATTTTTCAGCTACTTCAGCCAAACCTCTCCATAGCACAATATTATGCCATTCTGTTTGGCTTACACGCTCGCCTGCTTTATTTTTATAATTCTCAGTTGTTGCTAGCGAAAAATTTGCCACAGCAACACCATTATCCAAATATCTTACTTCAGGATCTTTCCCCAAATTCCCTACTAATATTACTTTATTTACTCCAGCCATAATTACAATTATCTAAATTAGAATTTCAACAAATATATAAAATCTAAGTCAATTTTATCGTTTCAAAATACTTTTCTGTTAACCGAGAAACAGGATAGTTTAATAAATCCTCCTTAGGAACTAATTCAAATTCCTTTAAAGAAATATTACTTGATTTTACACTCCAAAACTGAGCATGTATTTTTTGATGAGATAACACATGAATAAACTCACTTGACACAAAAGAAACATCAAATTTATTTTTCTGAAAAAAAGCATTCCAATGATCAGATTTTAAAACTTCCTGCTCAGTTACTTTATTATTAAATTCCAAAAAAGGAAATTCATATAAGCCAGTCCAAATTCCTGATTTTCTTTTTCCAAGAAAAAAACTTCCCTCTTGCTCTATCATCAAAAAATGTAAATACCTCTTTTTAACTTTTATTTTTTTTGATTTAACAGGCAATCCATCCACCAAATTAGTATTGAACGCAACACAAAAACCTTGCATAGGGCAAATACTGCAATTAGGAGACTTAGGGACACATTGCAATGCACCAAACTCCATTATTGCCTGATTGTAAGTAGCTGCTTTTTTTATAATAAGTAACTCCTGCGCCAATTTTTGAAATTGCTTTTTACCAACTGAAGTATCAAAAGGAGTTTCCACACCAAACACCCTACTTAGCACACGAATAACATTTCCATCAACCACCGCATGTGGCAAATCAAAAGCAAAAGAAGAAATAGCAGCTGCCGTATAAACCCCTATTCCTTTAAACTTCAAAATTTCCTGATAATCAGACGGGAATTTACCTTCATAATTTTCAGCAATATATTTAGCCGTAAAATGCAAATTCCTAGCCCTAGAGTAATAACCCAATCCTTGCCACATTTTAAGCACCTTGTCCTCTGAAGCATTTGCTAAATCACCTATAGTAGGAAAAGCCTTTACAAAAGCAAGGTAATAAGGCATTCCTTGAGCAACTCTTGTCTGTTGCAAAATAATTTCAGAAAGCCAAATATGATAGGCATTGACAGTGTTCCGCCAAGGCAAATCCCTTTTATTGGCTTGATACCAATTGACTAACTTATTTGAAAAATTCATAACTATTTGAAAGATAAAACAATAAACTCATTAAAAAAGATAAACTCTTAATTGCTAAGGTAGTTTTTTTTAATATATTTGCAGGCTCAAAAATAGTCAAGAATTTAATTATAATAGAACAAAAGATGACAAAAGCAGAACTTGTTAGTAAAATTTCAGAAAAAACGGGAGTAGAAAAGCTAACTACTTTAGCAATTGTTGAATCAATGATGAACGAGATAAAAGATTCAATATCAGCTAATGAAGCTGTTTTTTTAAGAGGATTTGGTACTTTTAAGCCAAAGAAAAGAGCTGAAAAAACAGGTAGAAACATCAAAAAGAACACAACAATCATTATCCCAGCACATCATATTCCTGCCTTTAAACCGGCAAAAGTATTTGTTGAGGAAGTTAAGAATAACGTAAAATAAGCTGAATAAGCTAAAAAAATAAATTATGTCAGGAGCTAAGAAAAAGAAAAGATTAAAAATCGCTACTCACAAACGCAAGAAGCGTTCAAGAAAAAATAGACATAAAACTAAATAGATTTTAGTTTAACCCTATTTTCTTAAACGAAAAGCCATGAAATACGACTTAATAATCGACTCAAGGCCTTCTGAAGTGGTGATTGCGCTTTTGCGTGATGGACGTCTAATAGAACTTCACAAAGAAAAGCACGACAATAATTTTTCAGTAGGAGATATTTACCTAGGAAAGGTCAGAAAGACAGTTCCTGGGTTAAATGCGTCATTTGTAAATGTAGGATATGAAAAAGATGGATTCCTACATTATCATGATTTAGGACCTCAGTACAATTCCTTTAAGAATTTTACAAGAAAAGCAATTGATAAAAAACTAAATACTGCATCATTAAAAAACTTTAAGAGAGAAACAAATCTTGAAAAAGATGGTAAAATTAATGACGCATTAAAAGGAGGTGATTTACTACTTACACAAATTGCAAAAGAGCCAATATCAACTAAAGGACCAAGGCTAACTACCGAAATTTCCTTAGCAGGAAGATACATGGTACTAATGCCTTTTTCTGATAGAGTTTCAATATCACAAAAAATTGAAGATCCTGAAGAGAAATCAAGATTAAAAAAATTAATAAGGAGTATAAAACCACCCGGATTTGGAGTTATCATCCGTACAGTGGCTACAGGAAAAAAAGTTGCCGAACTAGATAGAGATTTAAAAAATCTGTATAAAAAATGGCAAATTGTAAGTAAAAAATTGAAAGATGCAGAACCTAATACTCGAGTGCTTGGAGAGCTAAACCGCTCAGCAGCCCTACTAAGAGATTTATTAAGTTCCAAATTCAATAATATTCATGTTAATACACCTGAAGTACAAGAAGAATTGAAAGAATACCTTTCTCGTATTTCACCTGAACAAGAGAAAATTGTGAAGTTGCACAAAAAAGAAACTCCAATCTTTCAGGAATTTAATGTTACCAAGCAAATAAAAGGTGCATTTGGAAAAAATGTAACTATGAAAAAAGGAACCTACCTAGTAATAGAACACACTGAAGCACTACATGTAATTGATGTAAATAGTGGGAAAAAAGCAGATTCTAAAAAAGACCAGGAAGCAAATGCTTTAGCTGTAAATTTAGAAGCAGCTGAAGAGGTAGCAAGACAATTACGCCTTAGAGACATGGGTGGTATTGTTGTAGTTGATTTCATTGACATGAAGCAAGAGAAGAACAGAAAACTCTTGACAGATAAGATGAAAGAAGCAATGAGTACTGATAAAGCAAAACACAATATTCTTCCTCCTACTCGATTCGGACTAGTACAAATTACTAGGCAAAGAGTTCGCCCAGAGATGAACATTGATACTCAAGAAAAATGTCCTATGTGCTCAGGAAATGGGAAAATTGATTCTAGCTTATTGTTAATTGACCAAATTGAAACAAAATTAGATAACCTCTCAGAAGCTCAGAAAGGGGATATTCACATTGCAACACATCCTTTTGTAGCAAGTTACATCAACAAAAAAGAAGGATGGTTCTCTTCATCAATTAGCAAACAATGGGCAGGTAAATTTGGTAGAAAAATAACCATTACTCCTGATGACCGCTTGCACCTCCTACAATATACAGTAGTAAAATAATACTAATTTTTCTCAGCTGATATAATTCGATTATACCAGACAATCAACATAATTAGCGTTAGCAATATTAGCCCTACACCTACAAAGTATCCATACCTAATATTGTCATCAATATTAAAAAATGGCAATGCAAAAGCACCAATCATTATCATTCTTACAATAATATTTAAGGAGCTAAAAACTGAATTAGCCCTACCAATTAGGTTGTTTGGCACATGATTAAAAAGATAAGTAGTTCGTAAAATCCGAACACCAGCATTAGCAATTCCTAATATAAGATTTCCTAAGAAAAACACCCAAAGTAACTTATATACTGCCATTCCATAAAAAGCAAAAGAGACTACTATCAGTAAAACAATAATGGATGCGACAGTATTTAATTTCTGGAACACCCTAAGGACAAGCACACCCGAAAATATTGCACCCATGGAATAATAAATTTCAGCAGAAGCATACACATTCCCGCCCATTTTCAAAAATCTATGCACATAGGAAGGCAGCAGCACATGCACCTCAACCAAGGTAAATGCAAAAAGCATATAGGAAAGAAAGCCAAAAACAAAAATTACTGGATTATCTTTTAAGTATTGTACACCTCCCTTCAAGCGAGAAAACAAATCGCCTTTTTGAACTTGTTCCTTAGCAATAGGTTTGTATTTCATCAATAGAAAAATGAAAATAACGGCAACATACGTTATTGCGTCCATCAGAAACACTTCATATATTTCCCAGGCTTTTATATCAAAAGGGAGTGTAAAGCTAAAACCAGCAATTTCCAATACATTATTTTGCGTTCCTGTTAGCAATAGTGCAGCAAAAGCACCTGCCAATACAGAGGTAGTCTGCCCTTGAACCTCAATATAAGAATTCAGTTTTCCATAATTTTTTGGTTCAGTAATTTCCTGCCCAAAAGCGTACAGATTAGGGTAATGCACATTATAGTTAAAAATTGTAATTCCGAAAACTAAAATGACTAAAAAATCAGACAGATGAGCCATTTGAAAACCATACAAAGCAATACTTCCAATAGCTATTCCACACACTACATTAATAATAATAAAGAGTTTTTTTCTGGAGTAACGATCAATCAATGCTCCAGCATACAAACCCCAAAATAAAGTAAGAAAAGTAATGAGAATATAAGCAGATGCAAAAAATTCAGGACGCTCAACAATTTTCACAAAATACCAAGGTATCGCCACCATACTAATCCCCTGTGCCAAACCAGAAATAATATTCGCTAAAAATAAAAGAGTAATTGCTTGTTTGTTTTGCATGGTTGCAAAAGTAGTATTTATATTCAATTTTAGTACTTTTGAAAAATGCACAATAAAAGAGTTTATGACATTAGTATCGCGATTGAACGCATTAAAAATTATTGTGCTTTACAAGATAGATGCCAATGGGATGTGCTTGAAAAAATGAAAGAATGGGGCTTACAACAAGCAACAAAAGATCATATTTTAGAAATACTAATCAATGATAAGTATGTGGATGAAGAGCGTTATTCTAGCTCCTTCTGCAGAGGGAAATTCAGAATAAAAAACTGGGGAAAGCGTAAAATAATAAATGAGCTAAAACGCAAACAAATTTCAACAATCTGCATAAATACTGGCTTAAAAGAAATTGACGATAATGACTACAACCAAGTTCTTGAAAAACTATTTTATCAGAAGGAAAAAACGATAAAAGACAAAAATCATTTTACCCGAAAAACAAAAATTGCTAACTTTTTGATACAAAGAGGATTCGAAAGTAATTTGGTATGGGATAAAATAAGAGAATTAAGCGATAAATAATTACTTTTGACCAATGGTTAGCCAAGAACAAATTAAAGCACTGATTTTACGAAAAGATGAACTCCACAAGTTCATTGGCATTAAGGAAAAGCAAGAAGAAGCAGATGCTTATGAAACTGAATCCCAACAAAACGGATTTTGGGATAAACCAAAAGAAGCACAAATTTTACTCAAAAAACTAAGCACCCTAAAAAGTTGGTTAAAATCCTTTAACTCAATTACAAATAACATTGAAGAATTAACAGTTTTACTAGAGTTAGAAGCCAGTGAAGATGAGCTAGAAAGTCAGCTACAAAAAACTAAAGGATCAGTTGAGGAGTTAGAATTTAAAAATATGTTGAGTGCAGAGGAAGATAGTATGTCAGCAATAATGACCATAAACCCAGGAGCAGGAGGCACAGAAGGACAAGATTGGGCTGAAATGCTAATGAGAATGTACCTCATGTGGGGTGAGAAGAACAAGTACAAAGTAAAAACCCTTGACATACAGAAAGCCGAACCAGTAGGAATAAAATCAGTAACTATTGAAATTGATGGTGATTTTGCTTTTGGGCATTTAAAAGGAGAAAATGGTGTGCATAGGTTAGTTAGAATTTCACCATTTGACTCTAATGCAAAACGACACACCACCTTTGCTTCCGTATTTGTATATCCGCTTGCTGACGATAGTATTGAAATCATAATTGACCCATCAGAAATTAGTTGGGATACCTTTAGGGCAAGTGGCGCAGGAGGACAAGGAGTAAATAAAACTGAATCAGCAGTAAGACTAAAGCACGAACCAAGTGGTATTATCATTGAAAATTCAGAATCAAGGTCGCAATTAGAGAATAAAGCAAAAGCAATACAGCTCTTAAAATCGCAACTTTACGAATTAGAAATAAGAAAAAAGCAAGAAGAAAAAAGCAAACTAGAAGGAACAAAGAAGAAAATAGAATGGGGATCGCAAATAAGAAGTTATGTGTTGCACCCTTATAAAATGGTAAAAGATCTCAGAACTAGTTATGAATCATCAAACCCTGAGAAAGTGTTAGATGGCGATTTGAATCCATTTATTAAAGCTTATCTAATGGAATTTGGACAGAAATAAAGAATGCTAACAACTAAAAACTAGCAACCAATAACTAATGATAAAAATATACCACAACCCAAGGTGCAGTAAAAGCAGACAGACACTTGCTCTTATTGAAGAAAAAACTTCTGAATTTGAAATTATTGAATACTTAAAAAAACCGTTACCGTTTGATGTTCTTGAGTTGATTTTAGCAAAACTTAATCTAAACCCAATTGATATTGTAAGAAAAAATGAACAAATCTGGAAAGAGAATTACAAAGGAAAAGAAATGACTTGTAATGAGATTATCAGTGCGCTAGTCGATAATCCTAAATTAATGGAACGCCCAATTGTAACTACAAATAATAAAGCAATAATAGGAAGACCACCAGAGAATGTGTTAAGCTTATTTGCTTAAGCAGGAATTTGGTTTTCTTCCAATTTACCTTCTTTTGCCCAAACAAAAATAAAGTAAGGAATAATTGAAGCTAAGAAAATTACAGCCCAAAAAGCCATTAAGAAAACAAATACAAATATTAAAAAGCCTAGAAATTTCATAATCATTAATTTTGCAGCAAATTAACAACAACAAATAAGAATATCAAAACATTTTAAGATGAAATATAGAATAGAAAAAGACACAATGGGAGAAGTAAAAGTGCCAGCAGAAAAATACTGGGGAGCCCAAACAGAAAGAAGTAGAAACAACTTTAAAATTGGAGCAGCAGCAAGCATGCCATTAGAAGTAGTATATGGCTTTGCCTATCTGAAAAAAGCAGCAGCTCACACTAATTGTGAATTAGGAGTTCTATCTGCTGAAAAAAGAGATTTGATTTCAAAAGTATGTGATGAAATACTAGAAGGAAAACATGATGAGCAGTTCCCGCTTGTAATTTGGCAAACAGGAAGTGGTACGCAAAGTAATATGAATACCAATGAGGTAATTGCTAATCGTGCACATGTTATAAATGGAGGGACTTTAGAAGATGATGAGAAAGCAATCCACCCAAATGATGATGTAAATAAATCACAAAGCTCAAACGATACCTTTCCAACAGGAATGCATATTGCAGCTTACAAAGTATTAATTGAAAATACAATTCCTGGAGTAGAGCAATTGCGTGATACGCTAGAAGCAAAGTCAGTTGCTTTTAATAAAGTAGTAAAAATTGGACGCACGCACATTATGGATGCAACTCCACTTACTTTAGGACAAGAATTTTCTGGCTATGTTTCACAATTAAACCATGGACTAAGAGCTTTGGATAATACACTAGAACATTTATCAGAACTCGCATTAGGAGGAACAGCTGTTGGTACTGGGATAAACACCCCAAGAGGTTATTCGGAACTAGTAGCACAATATATAGCTGATTTTACAGAATTACCTTTTATAACTGCCGACAATAAATTTGAAGCCTTAGCAGCACATGATGCAATAGTTGAAAGCCATGGGGCACTTAAGCAATTAGCCGTTTCTTTAAACAAAATAGGGAATGATATTAGAATGTTGGCGTCAGGACCAAGAAGTGGAATTGGAGAGATTATTATTCCAGCAAATGAGCCTGGATCATCTATTATGCCAGGAAAAGTAAATCCTACCCAATGTGAGGCAATAACTATGGTTTGCGCACAAGTAATGGGTAATGATGTAGCAATAACTGTAGGAGGAATGCAAGGTCATTATGAACTGAATGTTTTCAAACCTGTTATGGCGGCTAACTTTTTGCAATCAGCTCGTTTAATTGGAGATGCTTGTGTTTCTTTTGATGAAAACTGTGCAATTGGAATAGAGCCAAATTACGAAAATCTAAAAAAGAATTTAGATAATTCCTTAATGCTGGTTACGGCACTTAACACTAAGATTGGTTATGAAAAAGCAGCTAAGATCGCTAAAACGGCTCACCAAAACGGGACAACACTAAAGGAAGAAAGTGTAAACTTAGGATACTTAACTGCTGAAGAATTTGATGCTTGGGTAAGACCAGAAGATATGTGTGGAGGGTTATAAAATAGATGTGAGTAGCTAGACAATAGATATGAGATTTAAAAAAAGCCGAGCAAATACTCGGCTTTTTTTTATTCTTAAAATATCACTTTAACTATCCATCAACTTAACATCTGCAACAAATTGCTTTATCTGCTGCTCTTCTTCCTTTTTACAAATAAGAAGATTTCCACCACTTTCTACCACAATAAACCCTTCTAAACCTTGCAGCACTACCAATTTATCATTTGGCACATTTACTACATTATCACTTGAATCATACAGCAGAACCCTGTCACCTTGTATTGCATTATTTTTTTCATCCAAATCAAGATGAGTATAAAGTGAACCCCAAGTACCTAAATCGCTCCAACCAAAACTTGCAGGATACACATATACTTTATCTGATTTTTCCATAATCCCATAATCAATCGAGATATTCTTACAGGCAGGGAATAATCTATCAATATATTCTTCTTCCTTTTCAGTGTTGTAGTAGGCCTTTCCTTCCTCAAAAACATCATACATATCATGCAAATGTTTACGATATGCCAAGGCTATTGATTTTGCACTCCAAACAAACATTCCTGAATTCCATAAAAAATCACCACTATCCAAAAAGCTAAGGGCTAGTTCCTGATTTGGTTTTTCAGTAAAAGTTTTTACCTTTCTTACCTTTTTATTATTTTCTAAATCATCATTAGTAAACTGAATATAGCCATAACCCGTATCAGGTCTGCTAGGAGTAATTCCTATCGTTAACAATACATCATTTTCTGAGCTAACTTTCAAGCAATCATTCATTACACGAACAAACTCATCTTCCTTAGTAATAATATGGTCAGAAGCAGCAATAATCATATTTGCATCAGGATTTTCACTTTGGATTTTAAAAGCAGCATAAGCCACACAAGGAGCAGTATTTCGCATTGCAGGCTCACATAAAATATTCTTTTCTACTGCATCAGGCAATTGTTGCAAGCACAAATCCTTGTAGTTTTTATTGGTAACAATTAGTATGTTTTCAGCAGGGCATACCTTCACTAACCTACTAAAAGTCTGTTGTATTAAAGTTTCTCCAGTCCCTAATATATCTAAAAATTGTTTTGGAAAACTAGCTTTACTCATTGGCCAAAAACGAGAACCAATCCCGCCAGCCATAATTACTGCATAATTATTTTTTTTCATCTTTTTTTCTTTTTTCAAAAAATCGTTTGCTAAAGTACAACAAAAAGAATGTCCTTTTATTGTATTGGCACAACTTCTGCTAAAGGGTGAAATAAATACACCTTATTACTTGTGCATTCAACACATCTATAGCGCTTTCTTAATTTTATTCCTTTTTTAAATATTTTCCCATTAGGAGTGCTAAATAATTCTCCTTCCATAATAGCAGAAATTGTTAAACCCTTGTTATCATCATATTGCCTTAGGACAGTTGCCAACTTAATATCCGAACCACTTGAAGCCTTAGGATTTAATAAATGAGAACTCACCACCTTTGCTATATCATCAGGAAATAATGGAATAAAATTCAACAACATATTTTTAAATGTATCCTTCCATTGATTGCCATGTGGCAACACTTTATTTTTATATTCCTTGTACACAAAAGCATGTGCCAGTTCATGAGTAAGAGTAATTAAAAAAGAATAAGGATTCAAATCATTATTGATACTAATATGTAAGGAATTTTTTACTACCTTAAAATCCCCTAATTTTGTTTTTCTAGGTGGAGTTATTTTAATTTGAACATCAAGTTCATTAATCCAATCTTTAATTTTTGGAAAAGATGCTACTGGTAAAAATGCTTTTAAAGCATCCACTAACTTAATATCTGATAGGCAATAAAGCTAGAAAGGTAAGCCAATACTCCCATATACAAAAATTGAATTACAGGCCATTTCCAATGTTTTGTTTCTCGGTAAACGATAGCCAAACTACTCATACATTGCATAGCAAAAGCATAAAACAACATTAAAGAAATACCAACTGCTGGCGTAAAAAATACCTCTCCTGTTTCCTGATTTTTTACATTTTTCAATCGTTCTTGTATGGATTGTATATTATCATCCCCCACACTATATATAGTTGACATAGTACCAACAAATACCTCACGAGCTGCAAAAGAAGTAATTAAGGAAATCCCTATTTTCCAATCAAAACCCAAAGGCTTAATAGCCGGTTCAATTGTTTTTCCAATAATTCCTGCATAGGAAGCTTCTAATTTATCAGCTGCAATATGCATTTCTGCATCTGCTTTCCCTGCCCACTGTTGTTCAATTTTCTCAAACTTATTTCCTGGAGCAAATGATGATAGAAACCATAATACAATTGAAACAGCAATAATAATTTTACCAGCATCAAATAAAAACACTTTTACTTTTTCAATAATTGTATAAATTACAGTTTTCCAGTCTGGAATTTTATAAGAGGGCATTTCCATAATATAATAGGAACGCTCCTTAGATTTTATGATAAACTTCATAAGGTAAGCTACTCCTATTGCAGCAACAAAACCAATTAAATAAAAAGTCATCATTACTAAACCCTGTAGATTAAAGCCCATAAATTCCTCAGCAGGAATAACCATAGAAATAATAAGTGTGTAAACAGGAAGCCTTGCCGCACAGCTCATAAGTGGCGTTACCATAATGGTAATTAACCTCTCCTTCCATGAAGAAATTGTACGAGCCGACATAATGGCTGGCACAGCACAAGCAGCTCCACTTAATAAAGGAATTATTGACCTTCCATTCAACCCAACACCTCTCAATAATTTATCAGTAATAAAACTTACTCGAGCCATATAACCCGTATCTTCCAAAAAGGCAATAAAAGCAAATAAGAAAGCAATTTGCGGTACGAAAATAACAATCCCTCCAAGTCCTGCCAAAATACCATTCACAACCAAGTCATTCAACATTCCTTTTGGCATAGCATTGGCCGTCCAAATGGATAAATCAGTGAACAACCCATCAATTAGTTCCATGGGATAAGCTGACCAAGAAAAAACAGCTTGAAACAATAAAAATAAAATTAAAAGAAAAACAACATAGCCCAAAACAGGATGAATTAACAAATCATCTACCTTTTTAGTAAATTGATACTTCCCAACTGGAGCGCCTTTTTTAACAGTAGAAAAAATAATTTTATCAATTGCTTTATACCTTTTTACGGTCTCTTTTGCTTGGGCTCGTTCAGGAATAATATCATGTTTTTTACACAATTGATTTAAAGCACATCTATTAATTACTTCACCACTTAACTTTTGCTTACACAATGCCAAAAAGGAAGCGTAATTATTTTCTATTCCTCTAATTTCATTAGCCTTTTCAATTACGCCTTTAAAAATTTTGCTTACATCTAAAAAGGATTTCTTGGGCTTTTTATCTATTGTATTTACAATTGCCGCTTTTAAACTTTCAATTCCCTTTCTTTTTCTGGCATTGATGGCAACCACTTGTATTCCTAATTCTTCCGACAACAAATCTACATTTACAAGTATCCCTTTTTTTGTAGCAATATCAACCATATTTAAGGCCAATACTACATTCATATCCAAATCAATTACTTGGGTAAGTAAAAAAATAGACCTCCTTAAATTTGTAGCATCTGCAATAATTACGGTAACATCAGGATAGTCGTTATCATCAGCATTACAAAGGACTTGTTGCGCTACCTGCTCATCCATTGATTTTGGAAATAACGAATAGGTTCCCGGTAAATCAATTATCTCAGCAACAATATCATTGGGTAAAGTTGACTTTCCAGTCTTCTTTTCAACTGTAATACCTGGGTAATTCCCTACTTTTTGTTTTAATCCCGTGAATGCATTAAACAAGGTAGTTTTACCTGAATTAGGATTTCCTGCCAAAGCAATTTTGACCTGCTTATTATTCATCTTATAATTGTTTAATAGCTATTTTGCTAGCATCATCTTTTCTTATACTTAATATATAAGAAGATACTAAAATGGCAATAGGTCCTCCAAAAGGAGCTTTTCGTACCAATTGAATTTTTTCACCTGGAGTACAGCCCATTTCCAATAATTTCTGTTCTAAATCACGATCAGAAATCATACACATTACACCCTTTTCGCCTATCTCTAAGTCTGCTAGTTTTCGCATGGGGCAAATATAGTTATTTAGAATAAATCTAAAGTAAAATAATTACTTATTTATTGTATTGTGTGCTGAGAAATTAGGACAGGTATTGCAACCATTTTTCTTTACCACACCACAAGAAGTAAGTGCGAATAATGCAATAATCAATAAAAGATGGTACTTTTGTATTCTCATAATAAATGCAAAGCTAATTAAATTACGATTATAAGCAGATGTTACAACTATTAAAACACTTAGGATTATACTTCATAATGATGAGGAAGGTAATTAGTATTCCTGAAAAGTGGAACGCATTTAGAAAACAATTACTACTAGAGCTTGAAAAAGTAGGACTCAACTCAATTGGTATTATTGTAATTATCTCCTTTTTTGTAGGAGGGGTTGTAAGTATACAAACTGCCTTTAACATGAACAATCCTTTGCTCCCCACCTATCTAGTAGGACTAGCAAGTAGAGATTCCTTAATTTTAGAGTTCTCACCAACTATGATTTCACTCATCTTAGCAGGAAAAGTAGGATCGAGCATTGCATCAGAAATAGGTAGTATGCGAGTAAGCGAACAAATAGATGCCTTGGATATTATGGGAGTAAATTCTGCATCATTTTTAATATTACCCAAAATAATAGCTACTGTCTTCTTTTTTCCATTTTTAGTAATTATTAGTATGGGGATAGGAATGATTGGCGCATGGGTTGGCGGCTTATCAGCTGGCGTTACAACAGCTGACTTTATACAAGGATTACAATATGAGTTTAACTCATTTTATGTTATTTATTCTATTATAAAAACCCTAGTTTTTGCATTTATCATTTCCTCAGTTTCAGCTTACTTTGGATACCATGCCAAAGGAGGCGCAATTGCAGTTGGAACATCAAGCACCAAGGCCGTAGTATATAGTAGTATTTTAATACTTATCTTTAATTTTATCCTAACCGACCTTATTTTAGCATGATAGAAATTAAAAATATTGATAAGCATTTTGGAGATAATCATGTCCTAAAAAACCTTACACATACTTTTGAGCAAGGAAAAACAAACCTAATTATTGGTGAAAGTGGCTCAGGAAAAACAACTCTTATAAAAATATTAGTTGGACTTTATAAAAATGATAACGGAAGGGTACTATTTGATGGAGAGGATGTAAGCAAGATGAAAAGCAAAGCCAAAAGGAAATTGCGTCAAGATATTGGCATGCTATTTCAAGGAGGAGCCCTTTATGACTACATGAGTGTTGAAGAAAATATTATGTTTCCTCTTACCATGTTCACTGATAAAACTGAAAAAGAAAAATTAGAACGAGTAAATTTTTGTCTGAAACGAGTAAACCTTGAAGATAAAAATAACTTAATGCCTTCCGAACTAAGTGGAGGAATGAAAAAAAGAGTTGCTATTGCCAGAGCAATAGTAATGCAGCCAAAATATCTTTTTTGTGATGAACCAAATTCTGGGCTGGACCCAAAAACTTCCATCCTAATTGATAATTTGATACAAGAAATAACGAAAGAATATAATATCACCACAATTGTAAATACACATGATATGAATTCTGTAATTCAGATTGGAGAGAATATAGCCTTTATTTATAAAGGTGAAATACAGTGGAAGGGAAGCAAAGAAGAGCTAATTAAGTCAGATGACAAAGAATTGAATGACTTTGTATTTGCATCCGAACTTTTTAAAAGATTAAAGAAAGTATAATGAAAACGGTAAGGGCAAAAAAACACCTAGGACAACATTTTTTAAATGATGAACGCATAGCATTTGATATTACTGATCTATTAAGTGAGGGAATAAAAAATGTTGTAGAAATAGGACCTGGAATGGGTGTACTAACCCAATTTTTGGTAAAACAAGATTTTACTACTGAGGTTGTAGAAATTGACACAGAAAGTGTTTTCTACCTCAGATTAAATTACCCAAAACTAAGTGTACTTGAAGCTGATTTTTTACAACTAAATTTAAAAGAACAATATCCTTACAATTTTTCATTGATTGGGAATTTCCCTTACAACATATCTTCCCAAATACTATTTAAAGCCTTTGAAAATAGAGACCAAATACCTGAGGTAGTTGGGATGTTTCAAAAAGAAGTAGCGGAAAGAATTGCCTGTAAAAAAGGAAAAAAAAGAGGAATACTATCCGTTTTCCTACAAGCATTTTATGATATTGAATACTGTTTCACAGTAAATGAAGATGTATTTACTCCACCACCAAAAGTAAAATCAGGAGTAATAAGACTAGTAAGAAATGACCGAAAAAAACTCACTGTTGATGAGCAAAAATTTAAACGAGTTGTAAAAGCAGGATTCAATCAAAGGAGAAAAACTTTGCGTAATGCATTAAAACCTTTCACCTTAATAAATGAGAGTGAAATAGTAGATTTATTACCTTTACGAGCAGAACAATTATCAGTTGATGATTTTATAAAACTAACCAATCATGTCGGATAAAATAGAAATAAATAGCGCCTATATTGAGCAAATAACTGCTTTAATTTTAGCTAATAATTCAGCAGAATTAAGTGTAATTATTGCAGAGCTACACATAGCTGATATTGCAGAAGTTATTGAGGATTTATCCATAGATGATGCTCATTTTTTATTTGACCTCATAGAAGAAGAAAAGTCAGCTGCTGTACTAGTAGAACTAGAAGATGACACTAGAGAAGAACTATTATCTGACTTAACTCCAAAGGAAATTGCTGAAGAAGTAATTGACAACCTAGAATCAGATGATGCAGCAGATATAATTGGCGAATTATCAGAAGATAAAAAAGAAGAAGTGCTTTCCCTAATTGAGGACATTGAACATGCCAGTGACATTAGTGATTTATTAACCTACCCTGAAGATACTGCCGGTGGATTAATGGCAAAAGAACTAATAAAAGTAAATGAAAACTGGAACACCCTACAATGCTTAAAAGAAATGCGAAAGCAAGCAGAGGATGTGAAAAAAGTGTACACCATATATGTAGTGGATGACCACAATAAACTGTTAGGATCCTTATCACTAAGGCGCTTATTATTAGCTGAAAAAGGGTCTGCAATTAAAAGCATAGTAAATACCGATATAGTATCGGTTAAAGCAACTGAAGATGATGAAGATGTTGCAAACATCCTGAATAAATACGACCTAATTGCCTTACCAGTTGTTGATGATTTGAACCGACTAATCGGTAGAATTACATTTGATGATGTAATGGATGTTGTAAAAGAAGAAGCCGAGAAAGATTACCAAATGGCCTCTGGGATATCGGAAGATGTAGAAAGTAGCGATAGTGTTTGGGAACTTACCCGAGCACGATTACCTTGGTTACTTATTGGGATGATGGGTGGATTATTAGGTGCAAAAGTAATTGGCATTTTTGATTTAGAAAACAATTTTGAATTGGCATTTTTCATTCCTTTAATTGCTGCAATGGGAGGAAATGTTGGCGTTCAATCGGCTGCAATTGTTGTACAAGGATTGGCTAATGATTCCTTAAAAATGGAAAATATTTTTCAGAAACTAATCAAAGAACTTGGAGTGGGATTGTTAAACGGAATTATTTGTTCTATCATAATTCTAGGAGCAGCATTTGGCTTAGGATACAGCATGGAACTTAGCATAACGGTAAGCATTTCATTATTAGCAGTAATTGTTTTTGCGGCTGTTTTCGGAACCTTTATTCCGCTTACTTTAGAGAAATACAAGATTGACCCAGCACTAGCAACCGGACCATTTATCACAACTGTAAATGATGTACTTGGCTTATTTATCTATTTCTGGATAGGACAGTTGTTAATGAATTAGACAACAGATAAAAACTAACAATACCCAAATTGAAAATCCTTTTTATTGATACCGTACATCCTCTGTTAAAACAAGAATTATCGAAAAACCATATTTGCGATACGGCTTATAATAAAAGTAAAACTGAAATTCAAGAAATAATACAGGAGTATCAAGGAATAATCATCAGAAGTAGATTTAAAATTGACCAGGAATTTATTGATAGCGCAAAAAACCTACAATTTATTGCCCGTGCAGGAAGTGGCCTAGAAAATATTGATGTAGAATATGCTGAAAGCAAAAACATAAATTGCTACAATGCTGCTGAGGGCAACCGACAAGCAGTAGCCGAACATGCTTTGGGAATGCTACTTTCCCTGTTTAATAATTTAAATAGAGCAGACTTAGAAGTACGCAAAGGAATTTGGGAAAGAGAAGGAAATAGAGGCCTAGAACTTTCTGGAAAAACAGTGGCAATAATTGGTTTTGGGAACAATGGTTCGGCCTTTGCGCAAGTACTAAAAGGGTTTGACCTAACAATATTGGCTTACGATAAATACCTAAACAATTATCCCCACCAAAGCAGTATGGAAACCATCCGCAAGGAAGCCGATATTGTGAGTCTACACATACCCTTAACAGAAGAAACTACTTATTTGGTTGATGAAGATTTCATAACTAGTTTTGAAAAGGACTTTTACCTAATTAATACTGCAAGGGGGAAATGTGTAAATACAAAACACTTGGTTACGGCCTTAGAGAACGGCAAAATAAAAGGCGCTTGCCTTGATGTATTAGAATATGAAAAAACCTCATTTGAAAATTTAAGTAAGGACGGATTTACGACAGAAATGAGACATCTAATTGACAGCAAAAAAACAGTTCTATCTCCTCATGTGGCAGGCTGGACAACAGAAAGCAATGTGAAATTGGCTGAAGTTTTGCTAGATAAAATTACTTCTGATTTTCAGCAATAAGTGCATCAATTTCAGTTCCCATTTTTTGCATGCTTTCAACTGCATCAGTTAAGGATTGATATGCGGCCGTCTTTACAGTACTAAAAGTATCTCCTACAGAATTAAACATTCCTTGGTAATAAGTAATTCCTTCATTCATATTAGCAGTAAAAGCATTCAAATATCTTCCTGATTTTCTTCCCCAATCATTTTTATGCTCCTCAATTTTTTCTGATAAATAAGTAAGGTACATTCCTAGTTCATTCACAAACATATTAGGTCGGTCGGCACGAACAATACCTTCATCACCATTATAAATATGATGTGACATATCCAGCAGAGAAAGTTCTTTTTCAAAATACGCCATATTTGGCCCTGGACAAATAGATACACCCTTACTCTCACGAGTTTCAACTCCATAATTAATTACAGCAGTTGCTGCCAAGCCCATACAAAGGCAAGCTTTATCAGTAATTGCTTCTGAAATACCTTTCTCGTCAATTTTATTCTTCTGAAATAAACGAGATGCAGTACATACTCCTTCTGTTCCGTATTCATTGCTCAATGCCAAAAATTTTCTAGGGCAAGGACTACCTGGCTTCCCTTCCTCAATCTTCTGAAATTTCTCAACATCTTTTGATGAATTTCGCAAGTTATTAAATGGAACTCCAAGTGGGGACACATTACTCAAATACAAATCTTTTTCCTTTGCCTCTTGCAATTGTTTTCTAGTTGCAGCATCAACAGTAGTTGCTTCAGGAACCAATAAAAATGGTGTACCCCAACCAACTGTATCTAACTTATAATGATCAATCAAAAAATTATGTTCTTCAGCAGTAGCAACACCACCTTGAGCTGTAACTGTAATTGCCAAAGTATCATTAGGCACTACTTTGCCATTCGCCTCCAAAGCTGGCTTACATACTGCATAAAGTTCATCAACTAACTCTTGCCTTCTATCTCTAAACTCTGCTAAGATTGGCCCCATTAAGTAACCATCAGTTGCAAAGGCATGTCCTCCACAATTAAGTCCTGATTCAATACGGTATTCCGAAATCCAAAGTCCTTTTTTAGCTAAAAATTTACCCTGAATAATTGCTGATCTATAATCAGAAACTTTTAAAATAATTTTCTTTTTAATGTAACCATTTTCATCTGGGAAAAAATCATCAAACTGAGCAATATAACCGTATAACCTTGGATTCATTCCTGCCGAAAAAATTACTGAAGATGCTAAATCAGAATTTGCATACCCTCTTAAACCAGCATGAGCATCATTATATTCTGAAGGTAATTCTTCTTTTTTGAAGTAGTTAGTTTTATCAACTTTTGTCATGATGTTTACATCAATACTTCCCATTGATAAATTATCTTTTAACCAAGCTGATAAATCCTCAAAGCTAAACGAGTTTTCAATTAATCGATTAAACTCTTTTTTCACATCACTACTATCAGGTAGCATTGCAAAGTACTTTTTTACTTCTTCAAATTTATCTTTAGTTTTTGATGTAAATTCCTCAAATTTTTCTGATGCAATTTTATTTACCACATTCAGATAAGACGTAATCCTATCTGCTCGGTAATCTTTCGTGTTATTTTTTATCTCTTCATAAGATAAATTATTTAGCCCACTATAGTATTTTCGTAAGCGTTCCAACAGTACGTCATCCGCCAAAGCAATTACAGTATTAATACCATAATGCGCTACTTTTAGTGGTGAATCAGCAGTAAAAGCTGTACCCATTACTGGGATATGAAAAGTATGAGATGCTGTCATAATTTGTATTTTTTTGAGTGCGCAAATATACGGAATATAAAGCAAGCAAAAACAAACTAAATACTAGCGAGCAATAAGCTGTATTGTATTACGAGATTTTTGCTCCAAAACAACATCTTTATCCTGTAATAAGCGCATAATAGAAGCATCTGTATAATACCTAATTGTAAAAAGGGTTAGGCTCTCATTAAACATCACGTTAAAAAACTGCTTTAAATCCTTAATTAATTGTGGGATTTTATGCGAATCATTATCTACACAAATGGAAAAAGAAACAGCCGAATTCTGCATTAAGTTAACCCCAACACTATATTTTGCTAAAATTGAAAAAATCTGACTCATATGCGTTTCAACAATAAAAGCTAAATTTTCATCTGAAATAGAAATAAGAATTTGATTTTCCTTAATTATAAAGGAAGGGATTTCCAAATTATTTTCTGCATCTTCAGTAATTATTGAACCCCTATCATCCGGAGCAAGAAAGGATTTAATTTGCAAAGAAATATTTTTCTTTTTTAAAGGCTGAATTGTTTTTGGATGAATCACTTTTGCACCAAAAAAAGCCAATTCAATTGCTTCATCAAAGGAAACTGCATTCAACAGTTTTGCATCCTCAAAATACTTAGGATCAGCACTCATCATTCCGGGTACATCTTTCCAAATCACCACTTGCTTTGCATCCAAGCAATAAGCCAAAATAGCAGCTGAAAAATCACTTCCCTCCCGCCCTAAAGTAGTCGTAAAGTTTTCACAAGTACAGCCAATAAAACCTTGTGTAATAGTGTGCTTATCTTTTATTGTATTTTTAACAAAAGCTGTTGTAATTTCCCAATCTACTTTTGCATTTCTATAAGCATTATCAGTTCGTATTAAATCCCTTGCATCTTGCCATGTGTTATTAAACCCAATCAGTTGCAAATAAGCACTCATAATTCTAGTTGAAAGAAACTCTCCAATTGAAACTATCTGATCATAATCATACGCATAATCCTGATTTGGCTCTTCCTCCAATACCCACTCAATTTCAACAAATAAATTATTTACAATATTAAAAATAGAATGTTCTTTAGCAAATAATTCATTAATGATATTTTCATGAAAATCTTTTACTTCTTGCAATGCAACAAAAGCATCATCTGATTTTTGAACATATGCATCTACTACTTTTTCCAACATATTGGTAACTTTTCCCATTGCAGAAAAAACAACTACCAACTGCTCAGCATTGTATTTTGTAAGGATTTCTCCTATATTCTTTACTCCCTGAACATCTTTTATTGATGCTCCTCCAAATTTAAATACCTTTATCATTTATCCGTAAATATTGTGCCACAAAGTAAAGATTATTTTCTCATCAAATCCCTTTAAATTTTAGATATTTGCAGTGCTCAAAAAAAACAAAATACATGAAAATTGCATTCCTAACTTCTGGAGGTATAGCACCTTGTTTATCTGCTTCAATTGGCAGATTAACTGAAAATTATTTAAGCAACTATCCTGATGCCGAAATAATAGGATACTTAAATGGATACAAAGGCTTGCTACTTGGTAACTCAATTTCATTTCCGAAATCACTTTTAGGAAATACAGATAAATTCTATCAATTTGGAGGCTCTCCAATAGGAAATAGCCGAGTAAAATTAACTAATATTGAGGACTGTATTAAAAAAGGATATGTAAAAGAAGGTGAAAATCCATTAGCAGTTGCTGCCAAGCAATTGGTAAAAGACGGGATAACAATACTACATACAATTGGAGGAGATGACACCAACACAACAGCTGCCGATTTATCCAATTATTTAAAAGAAAATAACTACAACTTAACAGTAGTTGGTTTGCCAAAAACTGTGGATAATGATGTGTATCCAATAGCACAAACTTTAGGCGCTTGGACAGCAGCCGAGCAAAGCGCTATCTTTTTTGAAAATGTAGCAAATGAAAACACAACAAGTGACAGGCAATTAATCATACATGAAGTAATGGGAAGGCATTGCGGATGGCTAACAGCAGCCACAGCATTGGCCTATCGAGAGCGCTTGAACAACATAGATTTCATTCATGAAGTTGGCGTAACCAAAGAGAAGTGGGAAGTACACTCAGTATTATTACCAGAAGATGAAATTAACTTTGACAAAGAATGTGAACGCTTAAACAAAATAATGGACAAGCACGATTGTGTAAATGTGTTTTTAAGTGAAGGGGCAGGAATGGATGTTATTATTGCTGAAACTGAAAAAACAGGAGAAATTGTTTTGCGTGACGCATTCGGCCATGTTCGTTTGGATGAACTAAACCCAGGACAATGGTTTGCTAAACAATTAGGAAAACGCTTAAATGCCAACAAAGTACTCGTACAAAAAAGTGGTTATTTTGGGCGTTCGTCTAAAGCAAATAAAGCGGATTTAGATTTAATATTTGAAGTTGCCGACCATGCTGTACAAAGCGCCACAAATGGCACAAGCGGAGTAGTTGGTTGGGATGAAGACAATAACAACCTGCTAAGCTGTATTGATTTTAACAGAATTAAAGGAGGAAAACCATTTGACACAACACTAGATTGGTACATAAAAATGATAAACGAAATTAAAGCGATATAATTGGGAAAACAAGCTCCATTATTAACCTATTTTGGTCAGCCAAAACAAACTGATGCCATACAATTAGCATTAGAAAATGAAAAAGCAAAAATCCAACTTAGGGGTTTAATTGGCTCTTCATTTGCACTTACAGCAAGTGCTGTAGTAAGGGAAAGCAATACTCCTCATTTATTTATATTTAGAGATAAAGAGGCTGCATCCTATTTTGTAAATGATATTGAAAACCTACTTAAAAATGAAGTTTTCTTTTTCCCCGCATCCTACAGAAGAGCCTACCAACTACAAGAAACCGACAATGCTAATATCCTGTTAAGAGCAGAGGTATTAAACAAATTAAACAATAAGCGTAACCCAATTATTGTTACTTATTCTGAAGCATTATCAGAAAAAGTGGTAAGTAGAAAGGAACTTAAAAAGCACACTATAAGCTTAAAAGTTGGGGAAGAAGTAGCAATTGATGATTTAGAAGAAATTCTACAGGACTTACATTTTGAAGCAGTTGATTTTGTAATTTCAGCAGGACAATATTCGATAAGAGGAGGGATTTTAGATGTCTATTCCTATGCTGACGAACATCCTTTTAGGTTAGAGTTTTTTGATACTGAAATTGAAAGCATTCGTACTTTTGATGTAAACAGTCAGCTATCCATTAACACTGAAAAGAGCATTACAATCATACCTAATACGGAAGCCAAAAAAAGCACAGATACACAAGTGAGTTTATTGGAATACCTACCTAAAAACTCAGTAATATGGACAAAAGATATTCGCTACACCAAAGGGGTATTAGCCGATTATTTTTCCAGAGCAGAAGAGCAATACAACAAAGTAGCTGAAAATGCTACCAAGCACCTCAGCCCAGAACATTTATTTACCAATGCGGAAAGTTTTGCAACAGAGTTAGCTACTTATTCTATCATTGAAAATAATGAAAAACCCTACTTCCCTGCTGAGGATACAATTGAAATAAATACTACTTCACTTACCAAAATCAACAAGCAATTTGATTTACTAAAAGAGGATTTATTAAAAAATAAAGAACAAGGGTTAGCAAATATCATTCTCTGCTCGTCAGACGAGCAAGAAGAACGATTTAATGCAATATTTGAGCACAGTGAACAGGAATTAAATTACACATGTGTATTATTTTCCTTGCATGAAGGATTTATTGATTACACCAATAAGCAAGCAATTTATACCGATCATCAAATTTTTGATAGGCACCATAAGTTCAAATCAAAAACTAAATTTACGGATAAGCAAGCCATTACTATAAAGCAATTAACACAACTAGAAATTGGCGATTTTGTAACGCATATTGACCATGGTATCGGAAGGTTTGAAGGCTTGCATAAAATTGAGAATAACGGAAAACATCAAGAGGTAATAAAGCTGACTTATAAAGAGGGCGATATACTTTACATCAGCATACACTCTCTCCATAAAATTGCACGCTTTTCAGGAAAAGAAGGAATACAACCCAAGATTAATCAGCTTGGCTCTCCCGTTTGGAAAAAAACGAAACAAAAAACAAAAGCAAAAGTAAAACAGATTGCTTTTAACCTCATTCAATTATACGCGAAACGGAAAACACAAAAAGGGTTTCAGTATGCACCAGATACTTACTTGCAACATGAACTAGAAGCTTCCTTTATGTATGAAGATACACCTGACCAAAGCAAGGCAACCCTTGCTATAAAAGAGGATATGGAAAAGGAAATGCCAATGGACCGATTAGTATGTGGTGATGTTGGATTTGGAAAAACAGAAATAGCCATAAGAGCAGCTTTTAAAGCGGTTGCCGACAGCAAACAAGTTGCCATACTTGTACCCACAACAATACTAGCATTACAACATTATAAAACCTTTAAAAAAAGGATGAAACACCTGCCTTGTACTGTGGATTACATCAACCGATTTAAAACACCAAAAGAACAAAGAGAGACTTTAGAAAAAGTTGCAAGAGGACAAGTTGACATCCTAATAGGAACACACAGAATAGTAGGAAAAGATGTGAAATTCTTAGATTTAGGATTAATGATAATTGATGAAGAACAGAAATTTGGAGTAAACATAAAGGACAAGCTAAAACTGTTCAAAGAAAATATCGACACCCTTACATTAAGCGCAACACCTATCCCCAGAACATTGCAATTTTCATTATTAGGCGCAAGGGATTTATCATTAATTAACACACCGCCACCCAACAGACAATCAGTAGAAACTAATATTATAGGGTTTAATCAAGAGGTAATTCGTGATGCAATAAGTTATGAAATGGCACGAAACGGACAAATATTTTTTGTACACAACCGAATAGAAAACATAAAAGAAGTAGCTGGTTTATTGCAAAGACTCTGCCCAGATGCAAAGATAAGAACTGGGCACGGACAGATGGAAGGCAAGAAACTAGAAGAACTCATGATTGATTTTATGGAGGGAGATTTTGATGTATTGGTTTCCACCACTATTATTGAAAACGGAGTAGATGTAGCCAATGCCAACACCATTATTATAAATAATGCACAAAACTTTGGCCTAAGTGATTTGCACCAAATGAGAGGAAGAGTTGGACGAACAAACAAGAAAGCATTTTGTTATTTAATTAGTCCTCCCCTCCACACGGTATCAGAAGAAAGCAGGAAAAGATTAACTGCCCTAGAACAATTTTCCACACTAGGAAGTGGCTTTAAAATTGCCATGCGTGATTTGGACATAAGAGGAGCAGGAGATTTATTAGGAGCTGACCAAAGCGGATTCATTAATGAGATTGGCTTTGAAACCTATCAAAAGATATTGAATGAAGCGATTGAAGAACTGAAACATGAAAAATTCAAAGATTTATTTGAAGATGAAACAGAAAGGTTCTATGTGAAAGATTGTCAGCTGGATACAGACTTGGAAATATTGATTCCTGATACTTATGTAAGTAACATAAGCGAGCGATTGAACCTTTATAAAGAGCTAAATAACTTTACTGAGGAAGAGGAAATTACTACATTTATTGAACGATTAAATGATAGATTTGGTAGCGTACCTACAGCAATTTACAATGTGTGTGATGCTTTACGACTAAGGTGGTTTGCCAAGAAAATCGGCTTTGAACGCATCATACTTAAAAATGAGAGAATGCGTGCCTACTTCCCATCTAAAGCAGATTCTCCTTACTACAATACAGATGCTTTTCAGCAAACTTTGAACTACCTAAAACATCATTTTGATACCTGTGAAATGATAGAAAACAAAGGAAAACTTTCTATGCGAATTAAAAACATTAAGAGCATTGTCGGGGCATTGGAAGTGTGCAAGGAAATAGTTCAGTAAACAGAACAATAAAACAAGAGCAGAGAGGAAAAAAGAAATTTTAAGGATTAACACCCCTCAGTCATTTTGTGACAGCTCCCCTAAATATGGGAGCAGCTATAGGAAAGCAATACAACAGAGTGATTTGCGTTTAGGTTTTATCATACTATCAACAATAAAAACAACTTATCAACAATCGTTTTTTTTACTGTGATTTCACTTTAAAATCCTATAGGATTTGAGTAAAATTGCAGATAGTATTAAAAAACAAAAATGTCAGAGAAAAGAACCATCAAAAATGCACTAATTTCCGTATTCCATAAGGACGGATTAGCACCTATTGTGCAACAACTAAATGAGCTAGGGGTAAACATCTACTCAACAGGAGGTACGCAAAGCTTTATTGAAGAGCAAGGAATTGCTGTAAATCGTGTAGAAGACCTTACAACTTACCCTTCAATTTTAGGCGGAAGAGTAAAAACTTTACACCCAAATGTATTTGGTGGTATTTTATCCAGAAGAGAATTAGCAAGCGATAAAGAGCAATTGGAACAATACAATATTCCTGAGTTTGATTTAGTAATTGTTGACCTATACCCTTTTGAAAAAACAGTTGCTTCAGGAGCTGAAGAACAAGATATTATTGAAAAAATTGATATTGGCGGAATTTCATTAATTCGTGCTGCTGCAAAGAATTTTAAAGATGTGTTAATCGTATCAGAAATGAGCCAGTATAGCCAAACATTGGAGATGTTAAACAACAATGGCGCAAGTACAAATATGGACGAAAGAAGAAGTTTTGCAAAAACTGCTTTCAATGTTTCTTCCCACTATGATACTGCAATTTTTAATTATTTTAATACCGACAACACACCAGTATTTAAGGAAAGTATCCGTGAAGGAAAAACTTTGCGCTATGGAGAAAATCCTCATCAAAAAGGAACTTTCTATGGAGATTTGGATGCTATGTTCACCAAGCTAAACGGGAAAGAACTTTCCTACAACAACCTATTGGATGTTGATGCGGCCGTGAACTTAATTGCTGAATTTGACGAAACTACTTTTGTAGTTTTAAAACATAACAATGCTTGTGGTTTAGCCTCTCGCCCAGTATTACTTGATGCTTGGAAAGCTGCTTTAGCTGGTGACCCAACTTCCGCTTTTGGAGGAGTACTTATCACTAACAAAGAAGTAGATTTAGCAACTGCTGAAGAAATAAACAACCTATTTTATGAAGTGCTTATTGCACCCTCATTTGCTAGTGATGCCCTTGAGTTATTAAAAGGAAAAAAGAACAGAGTACTACTACAACAGAATGAAGTTGCTTTACCAAAAGCACAATTCCGTACCGTACTTAATGGCGTATTGCACCAAGATAAAGATTTGAAAAGTGATGCAATTACTGACATGAAAACAGCTACTGAACTTGCACCAACACAGGAGCAATTAACTGATTTAGTATTTGCATCCAAAGTATGTAAACACACAAAATCCAACACGATTGTTTTTGCAAAAGGAAAGCAATTATTTGCCAGTGGCGTAGGGCAAACATCAAGAGTAGATGCATTAAAACAAGCAGTAGATAAAGCTAAAAACTTTGGCTTTGATTTGAACGGTTGCGTAATGGCTTCTGATGCATTTTTCCCCTTCCCTGACTGTGTGGAATTAGCAGATAATGCAGGAATAAAAGCAGTAATACAACCAGGAGGTTCAATAAAAGATAAACTATCAATTGACTATTGTAACGACAACAATATGGCAATGGTATTAACAGGAACAAGACATTTTAAACACTAAAAAATAAAGGACTATGGGATTTTTTGACTTTATGCAGGAAGCAATTGCTATTGATTTAGGAACGGCTAACACACTAATTATTCATAACGACAAAGTTGTTGTGGACGAACCCTCAATTGTTGCTAAAAACATTAGAACAGGTGAGATAGTTGCAATAGGAAAAAGAGCCCAACAAATGCACGGAAAAACACACAAGGAGATTGAAACTTTGCGTCCGTTAAAAGATGGAGTAATTGCTGATTTCCAATCCTCAGAGCAAATGATAAGAGGATTTATTGACATGATACAAAGAAAAAGATCCATCTTCTCCCCTTCTTTAAAAATGGTTATCTGCATCCCTTCAGGAGTAACAGAAGTAGAAAAAAGAGCCGTAATTGACTCAGCAGAACATGCTGGGGCAAAAGATGTTTGGCTGATACACGAACCTATGGCAGCAGCTATTGGTATCGGAATTGATGTGCTTGAACCAAAAGGAAATATGGTAATTGATATTGGCGGTGGAACAACTGAAATTGCTGTCATTTCATTAGGAGGAATTGTTTGTGACAAATCTATTAGAGTTGCTGGAGATGAATTTACAGACAACATAAAAAACTACATGAAAACTAGGCATAATATTGCAGTAGGTGATATTATGGCAGAGCAAATAAAAATAAATGTAGGATCAGCATTAACTGAGTTAGAAGAACCGCCAGCAAACTATGCTGTACACGGTAGAGATTTAATGAGTGGAATTCCTAAAGAAGTAATTGTAACTTACAAGGAAATTGCTGGCTCACTTAACAACTCAATTGAGCAAATTGAAGAAGCTGTAATGAGTGCCCTTTTCAATACTCCACCAGCACTTTCGGCCGACATTTACAATGAAGGGTTGTACTTAACAGGAGGAGGATCAATGTTAAGAGGTTTGGATAAAAGAATTTCAAGAAAAACAAAATTACCAGTATATGTTGCTGAAGATCCATTAAGAGCAGTAGCCAGAGGAACTGGAATTGCACTTAAAAATACAGAGAGCTATACTTTCTTAATTCAATAGCCGATAAGAAAAGATGTATAACCTATTACGGTTTATTAAGATAAATCAATTTCTGTTACTTTTCATTTTAATAGAAGGTTTCTCTATCTCTTTGTTATTACAAAACAATAGCTATCAGGCAAACAGGACAATAAAGTTTAGCACACAATACACTAGTTTCCTTCATAACTATACAGCTTCATTTTCTGACTATGTTGCCCTAGCAGAAACAAATGAATACTTGATTACCGAGAATGCAAAACTTCATTCCTTACTACAAAATGAAGCTTCTTTTATTGACTCTACCTTAATAAGAAGTAAACAATACAACTACTTTCCTGCCAAGATAATTAATAACTCAGTAAGCAAACGAAATAACTTTATTACCCTAAACAAAGGAAGCAAACACGGTATAACTGAAGGAATGGGGGTAATTACCAAACAAGGCATAATTGGCGTTATCCATTCGGTAAGTTCACATTATTCCATTGCAATTTCATTACTACACCAAAAATCCGCAATTGGTATTCAGCTAAAAAAGAATAACCATAACGGAATATTAAAATGGAATGGGTTTAACTACAAAGTAAGTACTATCAGTAATTTTCCAAATCATATCCCTATCAACATAGGCGATACTATTACTAGTAATAGCCATAGTGTTATATTTCCTGAAGGAATACATATTGGAACAGTAAAAGGTATTAAGAAAAATAAAGATGATGGGTTTTACAATATAAAAGTAAGCCTATTTGAGGATTTCAATCAGCTTAATTATGTTTATATTATTCATTCTGATCAGGCAGCAGAACAACTGAAACTAGAACAAGAAATAAAACAAGATGAATAAACATTTTACTAAATATTTATTGCTGCTACCCATCTATGCACTACTGCAAGTTTTGGTGCTAAATGAGATTTTATTTTCAGCATACATCAATCCATTTTTATACATAATATTGGTAATAAGTCTCCCTTTAAAAACACCAAAATGGTTTTTATTATTCTATGCTTTTTTGCTAGGGATATCAGTTGATATATTTGAAGGAAGCCTAGGGTTTCATTCTACAGCTACTGTGCTTATTGCTTTTATAAAACCCTTGATAAGTAAAATAACCATTCCACATAATATACTTGGCGATACAGATGAAATTACGCTACAAAAAGTAGGAAGTAAAGCTTTCATTACTTTTTCATTATTTTTAATCATCATACATCATAGTTGCCTATTTATCACTGAACATGTAGCTATTAATCTTGCTATTTTCGGTAAAATACTAGCGAGTTCAGTTATTACAATCATCATTATTCTTATCACTCAATTATTCCAAAAAGGTAAGTAATGAAAATGTACAAGAACAGACATAAAGTTGTTGTTGGAATATTTTCATTGATTACAATTATCTTTATCACCAAGCTATTTTACATTCAAGTAGTAAATGATAATTATAAATTTTCAGCCAACAATAATGTATTGCGTTATGATGTGCAGCAAGCCGTAAGAGGATTAATTTACGATAGAGATAGTAACTTAATTGTAGCCAATGTTCCTGCTTATGATTTAATGATAATTCCCAGAGAATTAAAAGGAAAAACAATTGACACTCTATCTTTTTGTAACCTTACTGCTATTAGCAAAGAGGAATTTATTAGTAAATACAAAAAGGCTGCCGAATATTCTGGATACAAAGAAAGTGTATTTATAAAACACATCAGCCTAGAAAACTCCAGCACCTTATCTGAAAAACTATTTCAATTTCCTGGTTTTTACTTACGAAAACTCACTATGCGTAACTACCCTAACAATGTAGCTACACACTTAATTGGCTATTTAGGAGAAGTTAATTTGCGTAGAACAAAAGAAGATGAATACTACACAAAAGGAGATTTAACAGGAGTAAGTGGTGTGGAAGCAGCTTATGAAAAACAGCTAAGAGGGAGCAAAGGAATGGCCATAAAATTGGTAGATGTGCATAACCGTGACCAAGGAAAATTCCAAGAGGGGAAGTTTGACACTTTGCCAATTCCAGGAAGCACCTTAACATCAACTATTGATATTGAATTGCAAAAGTATGGCGAACAACTAATGCAAAATAAAATTGGTGCTATTGTAGCAATTGAACCATCAACAGGAGAGATTCTATCCTTAGTATCAGCACCAACTTATAATCCTAATTTGCTAATTGGACGAAAGCGATCCGCTAATTATAGTATTCTTTCACAGGACGAAAACAAACCTTTGTTCAATAGGGCTTTGCAGGGGAATTACCCCCCTGGCTCTACCTTTAAATTAATTAACGGACTCATTGCCTTACAAGAAGGAGCAATTAGAAAAAGCACTTCCTTTACCTGTAATGGAGATGATGGATATTATTTTGGAAAAGATAAACATGTTGGCTGTCATCCACATCAAAATCCGCTTAACTTAGTTACAGGAATTGAAATTTCATGTAATGCTTATTTCTGTAATGTGTACGATAAATATTTTAGTAAATTCGGCTCAACAATTGAAGCGTATGACAATTGGTACAGTCATGTTTCTAGTTTTGGAATTGGTAGTTTTATGAATAATGATTTTACAACTGGAAGTCCTGGGAAATTACCAAAATCAACTTATTTTAACACCCTCTACAAAGGAAGTTGGAATGCAAACACTATCATTTCAATGTCAATTGGACAAGGAGAGTTATTGCTTACCCCAATACAAATGGCAAACATGACCGCCATCCTTGCTAACAGAGGATTTTATTATACTCCACATATCATTAAAAATATTTCAGGAGAAAATGCAATAGATAGTAACTTTACAGTTAAAAAATATTGCAGCATTGATGAGAAGTATTTTACTCCCATAATTGAAGGAATGCAAAATGTAGTTGAAGGTAAAAAAGGAACCGCACAACACTGTAAGATTCCTGACTATGAAATTTGCGGAAAAACAGGAACAGCACAAAACCCTCATGGTGACGATCATTCTATATTTATTGCCTTTGCACCAAAAGAAAATCCGACTATTGCCATTGCTGTTTATGTTGAAAATGGTGGATTTGGCTCTACTTGGGCAGCACCAATTGCATCCTTAATGATAGAGAAATATTTAAGAAGAGCAATTACAAATAAAGCACAAGAAGCCTTTATCCTTAATGGAAATTTAACAATAAAAGAATGAGAGCTGCAAAAAATATATTTGCCAATATTGATAAAGTAAGCATTTTACTTTACGCTATACTTATGCTATTTGGTTGGGTAAATATTTATGCTTCACAATACAATGAGGACACAGCAATGGCACTTGACCTTAGCAGCCGATACGGAAAACAACTCCTGTTTATTGTTATTGCTTCCTTTGTTGCGTTCTTAACTTTAATTATCGATTGGAAATTCTACTATTCCCTATCCTACCTTTTTTACATCACAATTATTTTACTCTTAATTGGTGTATTATTTAAAGGTGGACTTACAGGTGGCGCAACTTCTTGGTACGAACTAGGAAGTTTTAAATTTCAACCCTCAGAATTTGCAAAATTTACCACTGCACTCGCACTTGCCAAATACTATAACAACCTACACATTAAGCGTATTTCTTTACAGGATAAACTCAAAACTTACGCTATTATCATACTTCCTTTTTTACTGATAATATTGCAAAACGATTTAGGTACTGCTTTGGTTTATGCTGCCTTTGTATTGGTTTTGTATCGTGAAGGACTATCAGGAAACATCTTAATATTTGGCCTAATAATTGCCATCCTATTTGTGCTCACCTTAGTAGTTGAAAAAACCATACTCCTTAGTGTTATCTCTGCTCTTGCAGTACTTATCTATTTATTTTCCAGAAGAAAGAAGAAAGAACTCTTACTCATTTTAGGAGTACTCATTACTTGTACTTCCTTTATTTTTAGTGTCGATTATATCTTTAATGATGTACTAGCCCCTCACCAAAGAAAGAGAATAAATATATTGTTAGGGAAAGAATTTGACCCACATGGAGCAGGCTATAATTTAATACAATCAAAGATTGCAATTGGTTCAGGAGGGTTTAGCGGGAAAGGATTTTTAAACGGAACGCAAACCCGATTTGATTTTGTACCAGAACAAAGCACAGATTTTATTTTCTGCACAATAGGTGAAGAATGGGGATTTTTAGGAAGTTTTATATTTATTTCATTATTCCTAGGACTGCTGTTTCGTGTGCTTTTTCTTGCCGAACGACAAAGGTCAAACTTCAGTAGGATTTACGGCTATAGTGTAGCGACAATACTCTTTATGCACTTTGTTATTAATATTGGCATGACGATAGGGCTATTGCCTGTAATTGGTATTCCACTCCCATTTATTAGCTATGGGGGTTCTTCCTTAATAGGGTTTACTATCCTCCTCTTTATTTTCCTGAATTTAGATTCCTACCGCTTACAGATTTTGAGATAAAAAAAATGCCCAGCTTTTCAGCTAGGCATTTAATATTTATTTTAAAGTAACTTACTAATAGAAATCTGAACGATTATCTTTTACATCAGCAGCAGTATTTAATACTTTATAAGTTGCGCCATTAGCATAAGCAGCAGCTCCTTTTTGTACTTCTTGTTTTTGTTTAGTAAAGTCGCCAGCATCTCTAATTTCATCTTTAGCAGTAACCTCAACTATATACACAGCATTAACTCCTTGAATAGGACTTGACACAGCACCAACAGTTGTACCAAAAATAGCACCAACTAATTCCGGCTCATAACCAATACCTTGTAAGCTTAAGTTTGCCAAATTAGCTCTTTGTGCAGTTACTACTGTCTGCCCGTTATTAGTAGCAATAGCTTTTAAATCTGCAGCAGTAATAGAAGCGCTAATGTGTGCTGCTTTCTTTTCTTTTAGAACTAGAGCAGTAACTTGATCTTTAATGTCTTCCAAAGGAACATTCCCTTCAAGATTTTCTTTTGTTAGGTAAGCAACAACATAAGAGTTTTCAAATTGGAATACTTCAGAAACAGCTCCCTGCTCAGTAGTATTCATCCATCTCACCATTTCTCTTGAGTTAGGCAAACCAATAATACTTTGTTTATCAGCAGCAACTTTACTATCGCTTCTTTTCACTAAGTTTTCTTCTACTACTAAAGAATCAAAAGCAATTCCTTCATTTAATATTTTACCAGCAAACTGAGCTGCTTGAGAGTAGTAAGTATTATAAGTTTCAGTACTTGGCTCTACATTTCTATCAATAAAAGCGAACTTTACTTTACGCACTAATTTACTCGTTTTAGTTACCTCAATAAGATGCACACCAAACTGAGAAGTAACTACACTTAAATCTCCTCTTTTAGAAGTAAAACACGCTTCATTAAATTCAGCAACCATTGCTCCTTCTTGGAACCAACCTAAATCACCACCCTTAATAGCCGACCCTTTATCTTCAGAATTCTTTTGAGCTAAAGTACCAAAATCAGCACCAGCTTCAACTTGCGCTTTAATTGCATTAATTCTATTTGTAACAGAATCCAAACTCATAGTTTGAGTTGGTGCTATTAAAATATGACGAGCTTCAACTGAATCAGGACGATTTTGAGCTTCTGCTAACCTAGCAATACGATATACCCCTTGGCTTGCTTGATAAGGACCGACAACTGTTCCTTGCTCTGCATCAAATAAATCTGCCCAATTAGGATCTTGTAATGCATCTTTAGTTGCAAAAGAAAATCTTGCATTTACATTATCAGAATTTCTTCTTGCCATTAATTCATAATCTTCATAAATAGCAAAATCATTCTTTAATCTTTCAATTGAAATTTTAGTTTCAGCATCATCTTCAGCTGAAGGGATAACTGTAAATACTACAAAATCAACATCCTTTGAAGCATCTTGTTCATAGTTTGCTTTATGATTCGTGTAATATGTTTTAAGCTCACTATCAGTAGGTGTAACTAGGCTATCAGCCACTGCAGAAAAAGGAATTGCTACATAGTTAAAAGTAACATTCTGAGAGTTTTCATTAAAGTTTACTTTAGCCTCCTCACTTGTTACATACATAGCTTTAGCAACTAATGCATTGTATTTTGAAGTCTTGATTAAGCCAATTAAATATTTTTGAAAACCAACCCATCTTGTACGAGCCTCACCTGTTGGATCTTGATCAATTTGTTTTAAGTAACCTAATACTTTAGTTCTATCGAACTGACCAGTAGTTTGATCCTGGAATGCAGGAACTTTAGAAATTTCAGGATGTACATTTACTCCTTGTAATAATTCAAAAAACTCATCATCAGAAACATCAATTCCTAATTTTGAGTATTCATTATTCATCACTAACTCTCTTACATACTGATCCCAGATTTGAGATCTTATCTGCCCTGTAGTTGTTTGATTAAGTACGCTTTGTGGATTTTGTTGTTTCCAGTTGTTAATTCCTTCTTCAACCTTCACCTCATAAGCTTGGCGCATTACATCCTCACCCAATACTTCACCAGCATAAATACTAGCACCGCCTCCTGATCTTTTGGACTGCATAAAGTCACCCAAAATAAAGGCTAGCATTGCTATACCAATTACTGCTAATAATAATCCTGATCTATTTCTGATTTTTCCTAGTGTTGCCATTCGTGTTTTATTTTATTAAAGTTGGCGAATATACAATTGTTATTTAATAAATGAAAATAGAGAAGCCTACTATTTTCTATCTAGTAACCACCTCCAATTGCACTTCTTGTATTGCTGTATGCTTTACTTTTCTGATAGTAAAATGGTAATCTTCCAGTTTTATCACTTCCTCTTTTTTAGGAATTTCTTCCAAATGATGTAAGATTAAACCTGCTATTGTTTCGTATTCATCCGACTCAGGAAGGTTTAGGTTGTATTTTTTATTCACTACCTCAACATCTAATCTGGCAAAAAGTTGGTATTTATTTTTTGACAATTGCTTATCCGTAATCTCTTCCACATCATGCTCGTCAACAATTTCTCCAACAATCTCTTCAGTAACATCTTCAATAGTAAGCATTCCTGAAGTACCACCAAACTCATCCACCACCAATGCAACTCCTTTATTACTCTCAATAAACTGAGTTAACAACTGCATAGCTGACATGCTTTCTGGCACGAAAGGAATTGGCAATAATATTGAACGCACATTCTTAGGGTTTCTAAACAAATCAGAAGAATGAACATAGCCAATCACCTTATCAATATTATCTTTAAATATCAATATCTTGGAAAGCTTTGTCGCAATAAACTTATCCTTAATATCCTGTATAGGAGAAAGAATATCCATTGCAACAATCTCTGTTCTAGGTATCATACATTCCCGCAATTTCTTATCCGTAAGATCCAATACATTTTGCAACATTTCTACTTCCACCCTATTATCCTCTACACCTTCAGCTGACTTTACATTACTTAAATACTCATCCAAATCCGTTTTCCCAAAAACTTGCTTTCCCTCCTCCATTTTTTGCCCTAACACATAACGCAACACCACTTTTGACAAATACAACATCAATAATGCTACAGGACGAAACAACACAAAGAACAACCAAATTGGAAGGGAAAATATTCTTAACATCTGATTTGGGTAAATACGAAAGATAGCTTTTGGCAAAAACTCAGCCGTAACCAAAACAATTAAAGTAGTTATAATAGTTTGCGCAAGCAACAGAGCAATGCCTGAACTTAAATAAATCGCAATTTTTGGAGTAAGAATTTGTGTCATTACAATACCATACACCACCAAAGCCGTATTATTACCAACCAACATTGTGGTAATAAAATCCGATTCATTTCTAGAGAAATAAGTAATAATATTAGCTGGAAATTTTCCTGAATTTTTATCTAATTCAAGCTGTAATTTGTTAGCCGAGATAAACGCAATTTCAACACCTGAAAAAAAAGCAGATAATAAAAGAGTGATAATAGCAATAGGTATAAGCATATGTGTAAAATTACTAAAACTTAATTTGTTTTAGCTTCAAAATCAAAAGTTCCATGGATTTTAGTAATCGAATATTCTGTAAAGTCAGGATTAGAAATAAAACCCTCACCATAAATAATCTCTTTTCCAGTTGTTATCTTTACTTTTTTATCTGTGTAAATTGTATTTTGCTTTTCATCCCACACCAACTCATCTGTTTCTAGTTTTTTAGCATCACTACTAATAAGTACTACATTTTCTTTGGCTAACATAATTTTATTTTCCTCATCAATTGAAGCATTATCAGCCATTAATGTAGATTGTAATTGAGAAGAATCATTGTAAAAATAAACTTCTAAATGCTCAGAAAAAATAAGTTGAGGTTGAGAGTTTTGAAATCTTTCAATCTTCCCTGCAACTATTTTTACTTTGATTTTCCCGTTTTCGGTATGCAGTAACTCTGCCCCTTTTATCTGTTCAATTGCCTGCAATTTATCACTAACAAAATCTTGCACCAACTTTGGATCGTTAGTGCAGGAAATCAAAAAAACCGAGAATAAAAATAATAACCGCATGCTATTCGCTTAGTCACTCGTACGAGCAGTAGTTGTTTTATTAATCCAACAAGCAATAGTGTGGGATTTTCCAGCTTCCACACCATTAAAGAAACAGGTTTCTTTAGTAGGAAAATATTTAGAGTAAGTATTAATGCTTTTGCTTGCTCTTTCTTTGGTATCTTCATCCGAACGAGCTTTACTGAACGCATCAACTGCTACCCAATATACAGTAGATTTTTCAAAATCACTTCCGCATTTTTTTGCTCCAGCAATATAGATATTTCCTAAATTCATATACGCCTCACCCCAACCACTTCTAAGTTCTAACGCACTATATACGGCATTTCTTGCTGAAGAAAATGAACCTGCAGAACGATAGGCATCAGCTAAAGCAAGGTAATACTTTGCCTTTACATTTGCCTCTAACTCCAACTCAATGGCCTGTTTAGCATAAGTAATTGCATCATCAGATTTTCCTTTTGCAATGCTCATTTTTGACATCTGATCAGCAGATGAAGCAGACGGCTCTAATTCATACAGCCTGCTTGAAGCGTTAAAAAACAATTCAGAATCAGTACATTTTTTACTATCCAATACTTTTGTAATTCTTTTTAAAGCATTTACATCCTCAGTAGTTGCATCAAATTTTTGAGAAAATAATGCAATTAAGTCATCACAATTAGCATAAGGAGTAAATAAATTCTCCACCTTTTCAGAATACTTAATAAAGTTCTTTGATGATTTAGATTCGTTCACAATATTAAAATCAATAACCTCTGAAACTAAAGCATACGCTTCTAGCACATCCGCTTTTGATTTCACTCCTGATTTCTCAAGATTAACCATAGCCCTCATATACCCATAAACTGCTTGAACACTTGCATTGTTTCCATCCAAATCAATTGATTTCTTAAAGTAAGTCAAGGCCTCTTCACTTCTACTTTTATCTACTCCAATCAACTCATATCCTTTTAGCCCTAGCACATAACCCTCTTTTCCAAAATATTGTATTCTTTGATCAAACACTAACATTAAAGTATCAATATAAGCTGACTTGTTTGCTTTATCAGCTTTCATTCTTTCCTTAATAATTTTAGGTCCATTCTTGTAAATATTTCCACTAGCAGCTGGGCAATTCACAAATGTCCAACGCCAAGGTTTTAACGCATCAGCATAATTTTTTTGTTTATAATATTCCCTAAACATGGAGATGTTTTCCTTACACGCCTGCTCATCATCACCAAATTTACTTTGGGCATTTACATTAAATACAGCCAAAATTGCTACTACTAAAACTAGTGTTTTTTTCATCATCTTATTAATCATATTTTCTTTTTACAAACCAAATTCCGTCATAAGAAACGCTTAAACCAACTCTTATAAATTGTTCTTTTATTAAATTATTATCTGTTGTACCTCTTTGTCCTAGCGTACAAGAAACATCATATTTTGTTCTTGATTTTTTCACTGGAATTCCAAACCCAACACTCACACTCATTTCTTTAAGTTGGGTACCCTCAAACTGCAAAGGAGTATTACTATAAGAAGCGCCAATGCGATAATCCATTCTTTTATAGTATTTATTCACTGAATTATACTCAGGAGTATATTGCATTCCCCCAGATATTTTCATGCTATTTGCAAGATTATCACTTTCCCCAAACAAAGTATAATCAGCCCAATTTTGCATACTGTAATCAGCAACAAAAAGCATTTTTTCATCTAGCTTATAAGCAATACCTGCACTAATATATTTTGGAAGAACAGCATCTCCCCACTGGGTTGAATTAACAAAAGTATCTTTTGGCATCTCTAAAACCCCTGCAAACTCAAACGACTCTACAATTTCTAATTTATTAGCCCTTATAGTAGCATTATTATTTGCAGTTACCCCAATAGAAAACTCATTATTATCCGCTAGTTTAGTTTTGTATTGCAACCCTAATTCGTAATAATATCCTTTCAAATTAATTTTACTATTCGAACGACTATTCATAAATGATTCATCATCATAAACCAATTGTTTTCTTCTATTAAGTCCGCCAAATAAATAAGATGCATTCACCCCTACAGATAAACCTTGAAAAGGAGTATAAGCTCCACCAAAATAGATTTTACTTATCCCGCCATCACCATAATAATTAGCCTCAGCTGAATTATCATGATTGTTTTTATCAACTATAGTTGTATTAATTTCATAGCCAGTACTACTAAAAGGAATCATTCCGAAACTTGCTCCCATTTTTTTTCCTAAAGGAAAACCTACCACTAAATGACTAAACCCATTATTACTCACTACATGCTCTGCTGTAGCATTTTGCATTTTTGTTGATTGCTGCCATCCTCCAGTTGAAAGTAAAAATGAATTTAGCCCAAAAGCTGTATAAGAAGCAGGGTTATTCGGATTTACACTCTTTGGATTACTCAAAGCAGTTGAAGCTCCCCCAAAAGCATTAAATTCAGGAAAAATACTTTGCTGTAAATCACCCAAACCAGAGCGAGAGTAAGGTGAACTTGTAGCAATCTGAGCGTTACTATAGTTTATAAAACCAGTTAATACAATTGCTACACTTAATAATCTATTCATTATAATCTAAAATTTCATTTAACCCAATTAACACTAAATTAGGATTTGCAAATATGCTATTTTTTAATTCCTTTTCAAAGAAAAAATAATCCCCACCTGTTACTACCGAAATAGTAGTTGGATTTTGGGATTTATACTCTGATATTATCAACTTAACTTCCGCCAAAATACCTTGCTGCACACCTGAGCTAATAGATGAATTTGTATCATCACCAATACTAGCAACCCTCTTTTCTTGCTGAACTAACGGCAACTTATCCGTAAAAGTATGCAAAGCCTTAAATCTCATTGTAATTCCTGGCGAAATTCGCCCTCCCTTATATACTTTTTCCTTATTTATAAAATCAATCGTAAGGCAAGTTCCTGCATCAAAAACTAATACATCTTGCTTTGGAAACAAAACTGAAGCTCCCACAACAGCAGCAATTCTATCTCTACCCAAAGTATGGGGCGTTTTATAAGCAATTGTTATCGGAACGGGAGTATTTTCTACTAAAAAGAGAGCATCAAAATGGTTAATTATTTTTTCAATTTCCTTATTTAATTCCTTTACAGATGAAATAATAGCCCCTGAAATAAATTGAACTCCAACAAAACTAAGTACATTTTTTAAATTACAATCACCAATAGCAGTAGCGCTAACTAGCTCTTTATCTTTAAATAAAGCTAATTTAACAGCTGTATTCCCTATGTCTATTATTAGTTTCACCGAATGTAAAGTTTTGTCAAAAATATAAAATTACAATCTACTATGATGATTTGCTAAAAATATTTCTCTAACTAAAAAAAACAATTAAATTTGCAGCCCTAAATAGTTGGTGCTATAGCTCAGCTGGTAGAGCAATGGACTGAAAATCCATGTGTCCCCAGTTCGAATCTGGGTAGCACCACTTAAATAAAAAAGCCCACTCTAACGAGCGGGCTTTTTTAGTATATTACTTATTGATTATTCAATAATTAACTTTTCAGTATAAGTTGTTGTGGAATTAGAAATAGTAATGAAATAAGTTCCTTTCCCAAAAGCTGAAATATCAATATCTTCTTTATAGAAATCAGTAATTTCTTTTTCATGTGAAAAAACAGTTTGTCCTATTAAATTCACAATCTTCACACTATATTTATCACTACTTACTTTATTCATTTCTAAAGTAATTTTCCATTTAGAAGGATTAGGAAAAACCTCTATACTGCCATCAAAATAACTTTCCTGAATAGCGGAAGAAATTCCCATATTCATTCTTATCATTGGAACTCTTGAGAGCCAATACCAACTAGCATTAGCTTGCCCACTATTCAAACACCCATTCTTCTGAATATAACTTGTAGACTCCCTTCCTATCACAGACATAGCGACCACAGAGGTGTCAAATGGATGTGTATAACCACCAATTGCCGCCATATAAGTACCTGTATTCAATAAAATAGAATTATCAAAATGAATTTCGACCCAAGAACCTATATCATTAGGTTGTAAATCATAATCAGAAGATTGTTCTATAAGAACTTTATCATTATTTAAATCCACTTCATAGATAGCAACATAAACCTCAGCTCCTGCTACTGATTTATCATCTATAAATACTGAAATTGATTTTAATTCATCAGCTACATATAAATCATAATAATTACCAATTATCATCCCCCCACAAGATCTTCCTACACCATAATCCGAGTGTTGAATACCATCATCTCTCCCGTAAACATCATCAGTAACCATACTAACCATACTAATTGTATTAGTTATTGCTGAGTCAGATTCAGCCCAAATATCAAACTGATAAGAGCCAATAGCGGAAGGAGTAAATCCAGAATTCTCTAAAAACACCCTAACATCAAAATCACAAGCTATATTCTGAGGACTTAACAAACTATCATTACTTACACCATTAAATACACTTATACCATTAGCATCTTTCACCTCAACATTAAGTCTTGTCATTTGACTTTGCCCTCCAATATTACGAACTACCCCTTCAATATTATAAGGATGGGAAACTGCTTGGTTCAAAGGGTAAAATGAATAATCTAACCCAAATCCATTAGCCGTTGGTGTTGTAAACCAACCGCCATAATTAGACTCTTGCAATTCAAGATTATGATTAGGCGTCTCAATTAATCTCATGTCATCAATCATCCAGTAATAAACCCTTGCAGACCAACCTACCTTAACATACACAGTCGCTTGATTTCCAGCAACACATGAAATATTTAGATTTAGTAGCTCCGGATCAGCACTCTCTTGATTGTTAACAGAACTACCTTGCACAAAGAAATCAATCCAAGAAACACTATCATTACTTACAGAAATAACTAGATCAATACTATTATTAAACCGAAAATTATGTTCAAACTCTAAAGCAACACTTGAATGACCTAAAGTACTAATCGCCTCAGTAGTAAAATATGAATCAATATATTCATAATTACTTCCTGAAGGCTGACCGTTAACAAAATGATTAGCCGAATCAATATCAGAAATTAAAAAACCATTATTTGAAGTTGTAGAGTTAATTGCTGAATCAGCAGTTGTAGCGCCACCACCACTAAAGTTCCCCCAAGAACCATCATTACTCCACACCCAGTTACAAGTAGCTAAACCCCCAGATGTATTAGCAGTAGTTTGAGTCCAAGAATTTGGGAAACCATTACTGAAATCCTCAGACCAAATTACAGTAGCTGACTTATCATTTTCAATTATAGGGATAGAACTCTTAGAAGTATTAATGCAATCACTCTCAAATTCTTGGGCTGAAGCAATTACACTTAGTCCCATTAAAAGAATAAATATCTTTTTCATAGTTGTTCGTTTTTTAATTAGACACAAACTTATAAAAAAAATGAATAAAAAAAACCCTGCCGTAAATGACAGGGTTTAAATTATTTATCTCAATACTAACTATTCAATAATTAACTTCTCAGTATAAGTTAAATTATCATTTTTTAATTCTACAGAATATATTCCTTTATCATAATTTGATAAATCAATAGTAGTCTCCATTGAAGAAGTAGTTGTAGTATAAACAGTTTGCCCTAATACATTAGTAATAGTCACATCATATTTCTCAATAGCAGCTAACTCAATAACAAATACACCATCTGATGGGTTAGGGTATACATTAAAAATAGATTGTTTAATATTCGAAACAGAAGAAATAGTTGATGGATCAAAATTCATTCTAACCATAGGAGTTGAAGTAATATAATACCAAGTTGGTACTCCAGCAGATTGTGTAGATATTCCGGTTACATCAAAAAGACTGTGTTCCCCATTATATAATGCTGGGTTCGCAGTCATACCTATTTCTGAAATATCTATTGGGTGCTGATAACCTCCTACTCCACACTCGTAAGCATAACCGGCAAATAAAGATATTGGGTTTGAAAACGGAACGTCCACCCAATTACCTAAATCTTGAGCAGTTAATGTGTAATCATCAGATTGATCTAGAAAGAAAACACCATTTGATGCTGTACTATCAGACTCATAAATTACTGCATATATCTTTGATCCCACTGTTGATCCATCATCAATAAATACACGTAAAGAATATAAATCAGCATTTGCATAAATCTCATATCGTGTACTAATTTGATTCTCATCATCTGCAGCTCCAAGAGCACGTGAACCGGCTTGATTTGCAGCTCCTTCATCCTTAGCGTACAAATACTGAGAAACTTCAATATTTCTTGTTTCTATAGCAGAATTAGTCGTTACTAATCCAGCTCCAGCAGAATCAGCTTCAGCCCACATCTCAACAACATAATTTCCAA
>Ga0233426_10000376_pt1 | contig 48729 bp, 54 predicted proteins | sample SI_118_April2016_6_FD_179875 | JGI IMG/M metagenome (GOLD analysis project Ga0233426, IMG submission 179875) | Seawater microbial communities from Saanich Inlet, British Columbia, Canada - SI_118_April2016_10_MG | ecosystem: Environmental > Aquatic > Marine > Inlet | place: Canada: British... | reverse complement strand
CCAATCCCGAGGCGGTACCTGCGAGATGCGGGCGTACCGATAGCATGCCTGCGGTTGCGTTCGGGATCACCATCCCGTTGCCAAGGCCAACGAATGTCATAAGGCCAAAGAAAGTCACGGCTGATCCAAGGCCAACGAGGAACAATACCAGCATCAAGACGGTGCCAGCCGTGACTGCGATTGCACCCCAGAGGATCAGTTTGTTCACGCCCAAACGCTTGGCGTTACGGCCGGTATACCAGTTGCCCACAAAATACCCGACAGCGGGGGCACCAAAGAAGATGCCAACCCATTTGGGTGACATGCCAAACACGTCTGAACCGACAAAAGGCCCACCGCCTAGGTAGGCAAAGAACGCGCCCGAGCTGAAGGCCGAGGCAAGGCAGTAGCCCCAAAACCGCTTTGATTTCAGAAGCTCTGGGTATTCTCTGAATTGTTGTGAAAGTGTCAATCCCGATGGTTTCGCGGTTTCGCCTAGGTCGCGCCAGATAAGTACAAAAAGGGCAGCACCCATTATGAGGAAGGCCCAGAAGATTGCGTGCCAGCCAAAGAATTCGTCCAATATACCACCGATTGCGGGACTGATCATCGGAACGACGGCCATGCCCATTGTTACGTAGGCAAGCATTGAGGCGGATTGTTCTTGGTCGAATGAATCCCGGATGACTGCACGGCTTAGAACCATGCAAACGGCTATGGCGGCTTGGACCATTCGAAAGAACAGGAACGTGCCTATACTGTTGGAAAAAAGGCACCCAATGGTCGCTGCAAGAAAGACCGCGATCCCAACCAGGATAACTGGACGACGTCCAAAACGGTCAGAAATTGGTCCGATGAAGATTTGCAGTGTTGCGCTTACAATCAGGAACAATGGCACCGACAGCGCCATGACTGCATTCGAAACACCGAAATACTCCGACATGTGTGGGAGGCTTGGCAAAAACATATTCATAACCATCGCCGACATGCCTGCCAGAACGATCAGTGTGAATATATGCGGCGGGGTATTGCGATCCATAAAGCGGATCTTGGGTTTGTTTTCCATGTAAAAGAGGTATGTAGCTTGCTGAGTGATGTCCACTAGGGGCGTGAAAATAGGCGGTCGTTTTGCAACTTTGCAGTTTGCAGAATTTGATCTGAATAGTATTTGCAAATATTCCGAATGACTCTTTGGTCTGGGCGCAAGCCTTGATACACTATGAAAAATTCGCAAGCGGGGCTGAAGATGAAAGATATCCTTACAGAACTGAATGACCGTCGTGCCCAGGCGCGCCTTGGTGGTGGTCAAAAACGCATTGATGCACAGCATGCACGTGGCAAACTGACAGCCCGCGAGCGCATCGATTTGCTGTTGGACGAGGGCTCGTTCGAAGAGTTCGATATGTTCGTTAGCCATCGTTGCACTGATTTTGGTATGGAAAATCAAAAACCTGCGGGTGATGGCGTTGTTACGGGCTGGGGCGCAATCAACGGCCGTATGGTCTATGTCTTCTCCCAAGATTTCACAGTGTTTGGCGGTTCATTGTCTGAAACTCACGCTCAGAAAATCTGTAAAATCCAAGATATGGCGATTCAGAATGGCGCGCCAATTATTGGCATCAACGACTCTGGTGGTGCGCGAATCCAAGAAGGTGTTGCGTCGCTTGCGGGCTATGCTGAGGTGTTCCAACGCAATGTTCTGGCCTCTGGTGTCGTTCCACAGATCAGCTTGATCATGGGGCCTTGTGCTGGTGGCGCTGTTTATTCTCCTGCGATGACCGATTTTATATTCATGGTAAAAGACACGTCTTATATGTTCGTAACTGGACCGGACGTTGTTAAAACAGTCACTAACGAAGTTGTCACTGCTGAGGAATTGGGCGGGGCTTCAACCCATACCAAGAAGTCATCCGTGGCCGACGGTGCGTTTGAGAATGATGTAGAGGCATTGGCCGAAGTGCGCCGCCTTGTAGATTTCTTGCCGTTGTCGAACCGTGAGAAACCACCGGTTCGCCCGTTCTTTGATGAGCCGGGTCGTGTTGAGCTATCCCTTGATACGCTGATCCCTGAGAATGCGAATACGCCTTACGATATGAAAGAGCTTATTCATAAGCTTGCGGACGAAGGTGATTTTTATGAAATTCAGGAAGATTTTGCAAAGAACATCCTGACGGGTTTCATTCGTCTAGAAGGCAGTACCGTTGGTGTTGTCGCCAACCAACCAATGGTTTTGGCAGGTTGCTTGGACATAGACAGCTCACGCAAAGCGGCGCGTTTTGTGCGTTTCTGTGATGCTTTTGAGATTCCAATTCTAACACTCGTAGACGTCCCTGGTTTCTTGCCTGGTACCAGCCAAGAATACGGCGGTGTAATTAAACACGGAGCCAAGTTGTTGTTCGCTTACGGCGAAGCAACAGTGCCTAAGGTCACTGTTATTACACGCAAAGCTTATGGCGGGGCCTATGACGTTATGTCATCCAAGCACCTGCGTGGTGACTTTAACTATGCGTGGCCGACGGCTGAAATCGCAGTGATGGGTGCCAAAGGCGCGACTGAGATTATTCACCGCGCTGATCTGGGTGACCCAGACAAAATCGCGGCACATGCTGCTGAGTATGAAGAACGTTTTGCCAACCCATTTGTGGCGGCTGAACGTGGCTTTATCGATGAAGTTATTCAACCGCGCTCAACACGTAAACGCGTAAGTCGTGCGTTTGCATCGCTTCGCGGTAAATCGCAGAAGAACCCGTGGAAAAAACACGACAATATCCCGCTCTGATCGATGAAAAAAGGCTGGCATATCACAAAGGATGAGGGGCAGGTGACGGTATCACGTCAGCTTCCCGCTCGTTTTGATGTCTCTGCAAACACGCAGTTGGCAGGTGGCAGTGCTGTGCGTATCGCCATGCAAGTGCGCCAAGATATGTGGCGTGCGCTGCAGGGTTTGCGGGGCTTTTCACCTGTTGTTCAGGTGACATCAGTCGATGGCGCATTGAACATTGAGGCTGGTGGTCGTGTAATGGGTAATGTGGCCTCAACTTTGGAAGCAGATATTCAAACGGTTTTGGAAAATCCCAAGAACCGTGCGCGCTGGTTGAAATGCGCAGGATATCAAAAATTTAAGGGTGCTGTATAATGACGCCATTACGTCGGTATTGCGTCTGTGCAATTGCAAGTTTGTTTTCTTTAACGGTTCCTTTTGTGGTTGCGGCAAAAAACATGCCTTCGGGCCAGTCTGTGTTCTTGCGTGAAGTGCTGGTTGATACTGTGGATGGTGAGAACTGGCTTCGGTTTCGTTTTGTCGCGCCCTCAATAAACAAGGATATGGGCGGTGTGGCTTATGACAGTGCTTTTGAAGATATCCAACATCTTTGCACTGAAATCGTGGTGCCTTACATCGCTGAATATGACCTGAAAAGTGATTTGGTTGTTGTCTCGATTGCGGATCAAAAAAATGAGTTTGGAGAAACGAACCCGGAAACAACACAGTTTTTTGAAGCATTTCGGGTCAAGAATAATATCTGTATCTGGGAGGCATTATGATGCATCCACAAGATGTTGCGACAGAGGCATTGCCCAGAGTCCGTTATGAGACTTTCGAGGCACAAGTCCGCCGATTAGAATCGGGCGGATATATTTCAAACAAGGATTCCACTATGTTGCCTGCAGGGATTTCCCAAGAGCCCCATACCTCAAGTAAAGGTGCGTCGACACATTCCGTGTCAAAGCCCCAATTTAAAAGTGACAGGAGACTTAGATGTCAAAGAGCATCAAACTATTGGCAACATTCGGCTTTATCGCTGTCGTTGCTGCCTGTGCGCGCGAGCAGCAGGTCGAAGAATTTGTCGTCATTGACCCAGCCCCAATTTCGGTTGAGCCAGTGCACACAGGCAAATACAAGTAATACACTTACGGGGCGGGCGTTTTCGCCCACCCCGACCACACCCCTAACCGATGGCCAAATGGCAAGGGGGGCAGCATCATGCTGAAGCATCGCGGTTTCCCGGGCCGACTTCGGGGCACAGATTTCCAATTCACATTACGCCGCGCGAATCCCAAAAGGGCGACCGCACTTGCACGCCGCGAGCGTAAGAGTGACCGTAAACCGGCAGACCGCCGTGCGGATGCAGGATTCATGGAAGCATTGTGGGAACAGTTTGGTGAGCACCCCTTTGAGCGTGGCAATCTAGATGCAGGGCGCTTGTCTTGGTTGTTCGGTCGTGAGGTCATTCCGGCTGACGATAACTTTGACCCGGAAGATTATGGCGCATTGCTCGTCATAGACGTGAACATTGCGCGCGCAAGTTTCCCAGAAGCGATTGGGGAATAGGCGCAATGTTGCTGCAACCTGCCATAAACCAGCAAAGCTTAGCCGATTTTCGCGCTTTGAATATGTGTGGGTTGGCGGGATGGGCATTGGCGTGCAAACCTAGTTGCGCACAGGCTGTGCCCAGAAGCCACTCACGTGAGTGCACAAGTTTGCGTACCCCTTCCCCTTATGGGCAACTCGAGTGTTTTAGCCTTGGGTTGCCCAGTTTTTTTTGCCATAACACATTGATATGGCGTATTTTTGCTGAAATGAGCATGTGCTGTACTTCTGCGTTACAGCGCGTTGCGAACCTGTCATCTGTTTCTTCGAATGAGGAAAAAGGAGAACAGAGATGTCAATTAAACTATACATCGCCGCGATTGGTGTCAGTGCAATCCTTGCCGGTTGTGGCGAAACGGGAGCAGACCAAGCCTTGCTTGGTGGTGCAACGGGTGCTGGTTTGGCCATCGTTGCGGATGCCAATCCGGTTAAAGGTGTTGTCATTGGTGCAGCGGGTAATTTCCTTTACTGCCAAATCTACCCACAGAAGTGCAACTAAAAAGTGTGATGTTTCGCTGCAACGACTTTCAGTCTTTAGTTTACGTGATGTTAAATCGCGTCAGGTTGTGCTACGTATTCCTCAATGGGCGAAAACAGCCCTGTTTAGAGGTAGTTATTATGAAACGAGTGATCTGCATTTTTGCAGTGTCAGCGACTTTGCTGACCGGTGCATGTATGAAACCAGAAGACGCATCCAGCCGCGGAGAGATTTCGCTGCTAGGTCCGCTGACGGCAGAGTAACAAAGCAACGCCTTCGGGCGACTAGCAAACAAGAAAACGCATCGACCGTCCCGCTCACGTGGGGCGGATTTTTGCGTTGTTCGATCCCCTTCCAGTCCCGCCATATTGAAAAGGACATCACATGTTCAATAAAATCCTGATCGCTAACCGTGGCGAGATCGCCTGCCGTGTTATCAAAACTGCTCGCAAAATGGGTATTGGTACTGTCGCCATCTATTCCGATGCCGATAAGCAGGCTTTGCATGTGCAAATGGCCGATGAAGCAATCCACATTGGGCCACCCCCAGCCAACCAGTCCTACATTGTTATTGATAAGGTGATGGAAGCGGTCAAAACCTCGGGTGCCCAAGCGGTGCATCCAGGGTATGGTTTCTTATCTGAGAACTCCAAATTCGCCGAGGCCTTGGCGGCTGAGGGCGTGGCCTTTGTTGGCCCACCAGTTGGCGCGATTGAGAAGATGGGGGACAAGATCACCTCTAAGAAGATCGCCCAAGATGCAGGTGTTTCTACGGTCCCCGGTTACATGGGGTTGATCGAGGATGCGGATGACGCGGTCAAAATTTCCAATCAGGTTGGTTATCCTGTGATGATCAAGGCCTCTGCGGGTGGTGGCGGTAAGGGCATGCGTATCGCGTGGAACGATGCGGAGGCCCGCGAGGGGTTCCAATCATCCAAGAACGAGGCAGCAAACTCCTTTGGTGATGATCGTATTTTTATCGAGAAGTTTATCACCCAGCCGCGTCACATTGAAATCCAGGTTTTGTGCGACAGTCATGGCAACGGTATCTATCTGGGGGAACGTGAATGCTCCATTCAGCGCCGTCAGCAAAAAGTTGTTGAAGAAGCACCATCCCCGTTTTTGGATGAGAAAACCCGCCGTGCGATGGGCGAGCAGGCTGTGGCATTGGCCCAAGCCGTTGATTACGCATCGGCTGGTACGGTTGAGTTCATCGTTGATGGTGACAAGAATTTCTACTTCTTAGAGATGAATACGCGTTTGCAGGTAGAACACCCTGTGACCGAGCTCATCACAGGTGTTGATTTGGTGGAGCAAATGATCCGTGTCGCAAACGGAGAAAAACTAACCATTTCCCAAGCAGATGTGCAGCTGAACGGCTGGGCGATTGAAAACCGTCTCTATGCAGAAGATCCGTATCGTGGCTTCTTGCCCTCAATCGGTCGTTTGACCCGCTATCGTCCACCTGCTGAGCAGGCTGCTGGTCCGTTGCTGGACAACGACAAATGGCAGGGCGATGCAGCAGCTGGTCCTGTCGCGATCCGCAATGACACTGGCGTTTATGAAGGTGGCGAGATCAGCATGTATTACGATCCGATGATCGCCAAGCTGTGCACATGGGCCCCAACCCGCGACGAGGCGGTCGAGGCGATGCGCGTGGCGCTGGACAGCTTTGAGGTTGAAGGCATTGGCCACAACTTGCCGTTCCTATCTGCTGTGATGGATCACCCGATCTTTGTGGCAGGCGAGATGACAACCGCCTTTATCGAAGAGCAATATCCCGATGGGTTCCAAGGTGTTGAACTGCCAGAGCGTGATCTAAGCCGCATTGCGGCGGCCTGTGCAGCAATGCACCGTGTTGCTGAAATTCGCCGTGCGCGCGTGTCTGGCCGCATGGACAATCACGAACGCAAAGTGGGTACCGATTGGAACGTGGCGTTGCAGGGTGCATCTATGGATGTGGTGATCGACGCAGATCACGACGGGTCAAATGTCACCTTCGCGGATGGTACTTCAATGCGCGTGTCAGGCGATTGGACGCCGGGCGATCAACTGGCCAAGATGATGGTAGATGGTGCGCCACTTATTCTCAAAGTGGGTAAGATCAGCGGTGGCTTCCGCATTCGTACACGTGGTGCGGATATGAAGGTTCACGTGCGCACAGAGCGTCAGGCCGACCTTGCGCGCTTGATGCCAGAAAAAGTTGCACCCGATACGTCCAAGCTGTTGTTGTGCCCGATGCCGGGTCTGGTTGTTAAATTGAACGTAGAAGAGGGCGAAGTGGTCGAAGAGGGCCAAGCGTTGTGCACCATCGAAGCGATGAAGATGGAAAACATCCTAAAGGCTGAGAAAAAGGGCACTGTGTCCAAGATCAACGCCAGTGCAGGCGACAGCCTTGCAGTGGACGAAATCATTATGGAATTCGAATAAGCAATGGACCGTGCAAACGCCACTTTGCGAGAAATGATAGGGTGGGGTCAGCCTTCGCTGGCCTCACGCTTTTTCTCGCGCAGTTCTCGTTTGCGCAAAGGCATTTTGTCGATGCTTCGGGTGATTTCGCGAACGTCCCATGGGAACGGTTTGCGCAGTTTCACACCGCCATCTTTGCCGATTATCGCTAACATGAAGCCACGCGGACGTAGCTTTAGCCGCAATTCGGATTTCGCGTTGGGGTCTGTATCTGTCAACACAACCACGTCGCGTTCCTCTAGATTGTGCAGTTTTGCCATCAACAATTCAATCTGCTCGGTGTACCGCGGATCTGCATCGCTGTCGGCAAAGACAACAATGGGCCGCTTTTTCCATACAAATTGGTTCAAATCTGTTTCTGAAGCCTGCGAGAAAACGATGTTTTCGGTCACTTCGATGGCGTCTTCAGCCATTGCGTGGCCGGCAAATAAAGCTGCTATAACAACGGGTAATATGTGTTTCATTAGCACTCCTGTTACGATCAACATAGTACCTTTATCGGCGATTACGACCCGCCAAAGGTGCAAATGTTGCGTTAAAGCGTTTGAAACGAGTGTAATGCCATGACTGCTATGATCCTCGCATCATGGCCGAACGGGGCGGCCTTTGTCAAAAGAGCAGGCCGCGTCATGGATGTCATTCTTCACCTCGGAGCCCATAGGACCGGTAGCACCACGTTTCAAAGTTATATGCGGAGGTCCCATTCGGAGCTTTCCAGCAGTCGGATCGGCTATTGGGGGCCGCAGCGCACGCGACAAGGGCTGTTTGCGGGTATTGTGCCGTCTCCTTCGGTGACGTTTCCCGACAAGGGACAGGCGCGGGCTGTTGGGCGGGTTCAGATGCAAATGGCGCGCACCGCACAGTCTGGTGTGTGGAAATTGCTCGTCAGCGATGAAAACATGATTGGAACTGTGCGCCATAATTTGCGCAAACGCGTGCTTTATCCAGGTATTGGCGAGCGGATGGCGCATTTTGCGCAAGCCTTTGACGGGCGTTTGAAACGGGTTGTATTGAATATCCGCTCGCATGACTTGTTTTGGGCGTCTTCGATTGCTTATGGAGTAGCGCGGGGGCATCGGGTTCTTTCGCCTAAGGGCATCGAGAATATTGCTAATGCAAAACGAACCTGGCGTGATGTGATTACCGATTTGGCCTGTGCCGTGCCCGACACAGAAATTCGCGTCCTGCCTTTTGAGCGGTATCAAGGGAATCCCGCTCAGATGCTGGCGAAATGTCTCGATGAAGCCGCGCCAATTAACACTGGTGATGAATGGTTGAACCGTGCGCCTAACTTGTCTGCGCTACGTACAATACTGGCGGAACGCGGCGACATAGAGGGCTTGTGCGCTTTGGGATCGCAAGAACGCGCACAGCGTTGGATACCATTTGACCAAACACAAAACGCGCAATTGCGCGAAGCATATGCTGACGACATGCACTGGCTTATTTCAGGTGCTGATGGGTTGGCGATACTGACAGAGGACACGGACCACTCCAGAACGGGAAATATCCCGCAGTTTGGCCCATTTGAAAGAGGACAACGACATGACAAGCAAGAAAGACACGTGGCGGGGCATCGCTGAAAGCGAACTTCGTGGCCGCCCAGTAGATGACCTGACATGGAAAACTCTTGAGGGGATCGATGTCCAACCAATCTATACTGAAGAAGACCTTAAAGATGTTGATCATCTGGGCACGATTCCGGGGGCCGCACCATTCACGCGCGGCGTGAAAGCAACGATGTATGCAGGGCGTCCATGGACCATCCGCCAATATGCGGGTTTCTCAACTGCAGAAGAATCGAACGCCTTTTATCGCCGTGCTTTGGATGCGGGTCAGCAGGGTGTTTCAGTTGCCTTTGATCTGGCCACTCACCGTGGGTACGACAGTGATCATGAACGTGTGGTTGGCGACGTCGGCAAAGCTGGTGTTGCGATTGACAGCGTTGAAGATATGAAAATTCTGTTCGACGGCATTCCGTTGGATAAAGTGTCAGTTTCTATGACGATGAATGGCGCAGTTATTCCAATCTTGGCCAGCTTCATTGTTGCGGGCGAAGAGCAGGGGCATGACAAATCTGTGCTGGCGGGAACCATTCAGAATGATATTCTGAAGGAATTCATGGTGCGTAACACCTATATTTATCCACCAGAGCCATCGATGCGGATCATTGCCGACATCATTGAATTTACGGCCAATGAGATGCCGAAATTTAACTCAATTTCGATCTCTGGCTATCACATGCAAGAGGCTGGCGCGAACTTGGTTCAAGAGCTGGCGTTCACTTTGGCCGATGGGCGCGAGTATGTCCGCACGGCGATCGCCGCAGGTATGGACGTGGATAAATTCGCGCCGCGCCTTAGCTTTTTCTTCGCCATCGGCATGAACTTTTTCATGGAAGCGTCCAAGTTGCGCGCCGCGCGTTTGCTGTGGCATCGCATCATGTCTGAGTTTGAGCCAAAGAACCCAAAATCATCCATGTTACGAACCCACTGCCAAACTTCTGGCGTATCTCTGCAAGAACAGGACCCATACAACAACGTGGTGCGCACTGCATACGAAGCCATGGCTGCGGCCCTTGGCGGCACGCAATCCTTGCACACCAATGCGTTGGATGAAGCGATTGCTTTGCCGACTGATTTCTCAGCACGCATCGCACGTAATACGCAGTTGATCCTGCAAGAGGAGACTGGCGTAACCAATGTGGTCGATCCATTGGCAGGGTCCTACTATGTTGAGAAGTTGACCCATGATCTGGCTGAAGAAGCATGGAAGCTGATCGAAGAGGTTGAGGCTTTGGGTGGAATGACCAAGGCCGTTGCGTCAGGCATGCCAAAGTTGCGTATCGAAGAGGCTGCAGCGACCCGTCAGGCCAATATTGACCGCGGCACAGAAGTGATCGTCGGTGTGAACAAATACCGTTTGGATAAAGAAGACCCAATCGATATTATGGACATCGATAATGACGCGGTTCGGACGAGCCAAATTGCCCGCCTTAACGGTATTCGCGCCAGCCGTGATACGGCTGCATGTGAGGCTGCCTTGGCTGAATTGACACGTCGCGCCAGTGAGGGTGGCAACTTGTTAGAAGCGGCCATCGATGCGGCACGTGCACGTGCCTCAGTTGGGGAGATTAGCACAGCGATGGAAGACGTATTTGGGCGCCACCGCGCGGAAGTCAAAATGTTGTCTGGTGTTTACGGCGCTGCCTATGAGGGAGACGCGGGTTTTGCTGCGATCCAAAAGTCTGTTGAGGACTTTGCCGAGGTCGAGGGGCGCCGCCCGCGTATGTTGGTCGTGAAGATGGGCCAAGACGGGCATGATCGCGGTGCCAAGGTTATCGCGACGGCGTTTGCTGACATCGGTTTTGATGTGGATGTAGGTCCGCTGTTTCAAACGCCTGCAGAAGCTGCACAGGACGCTGTTGATAACGATGTGCACGTGATCGGGATCAGTTCCCAAGCTGCGGGTCACAAGACGCTGGCACCACAATTGGTAAAGGCCCTGAAGGATGCCGGCGCAGAGGATATCATCGTAATCTGTGGCGGCGTTATCCCGCAACAAGACTATCAGTATCTGTATGATAATGGGGTTAAGGCGATCTTTGGACCGGGGACAAATATTCCGGATGCTGCGCAAGATATCCTTGAGATCATTCGTAAAACCCGGCCCTAAAGTGCAGACGAGGCGCGATCTAAGAAGGGGCAGCCAATGGCTGCCCCTTCTTGTTTATGCAGATGCGGGTGCATCATCTTGGGGTGATTGGCGCGATGCCAGCATCAACGCAGTGTAGCCTAAGATACCGGATACAATCGAACCGCTTAGCACGCCCAAGCGAACTTGGTTCATCATTTCAGCGTCTGCAAAGCTAAGGCCACCAATGAATAGGGACATTGTGAAGCCGACCCCAGCCAAGCAAGAGATGCCGTAGATGTGCAATGCAGTCGCCCCATGTGGTATCTTGGCGATGCCTGTTTTGACCATCAACATTGTTAGACCAAATACACCAATCTGTTTACCGACGATCAGGCCTAGTGCGATTCCCAATGGAAGAGGGGCCAGTAGATCATTGAATGTCATACCTTTGAGGACAACACCTGCGTTCGCGAAAGCGAAAATAGGGATGATGAGGTATAATACATAGGGTGTCAGGCCATTCTCAAGAGAATGCAGTGGCGACTTGCCCCATTTGTCTTTGAGCGGAATACAGAATGCTGTGACAACGCCAGCCAAGGTTGCGTGAACCCCAGACTTAAGAACAAAGTACCACATGATCGCGCCCAAAAGCAGGGCAGGAGCGATACGGTGCGCTCCTTTGATATTGAGCCATAGCAAGCCGGCCAATGGAAGCAATGCAAGGAATAGGTAATCTACTTTCAGCTCTGCCGTGTAGAACAAGGCGATGATAATGATTGCGCCAAGGTCATCCAAAATTGCCAGTGTTAGCAAGAATACCTTGAGTGATACAGGGGCGCGGCTGCCCACAAGTGCGAGAATACCGAGCGCAAATGCGATGTCGGTTGCAGCAGGAATGGCCCATCCGCTGATATTTTCAACGATGTTCCAGTTGAAGAGCACGAAGACCAACGCTGGTAGGGCCATGCCGCCGATGGCTGCAACGCCCGGCAAGATGATGTCGCTTGGGTTCTTGAGTTTGCCCTCGAGAATTTCGCGCTTTAATTCCAAACCGATCAGGAAGAAGAAGATCGCCATAAGGCCGTCGTTGATCCACAAAATCAGTGGTTTAGAAAGGCCTTCGCCGTTGATCAGAACAGAGAACTTTGCGCCAAGTACGGATTCATAAAGGCCTGACAATGCAGAGTTGGCAACGATCATCGCTGCCAATGCTGACAGCATAAGCAGAATTCCTCCCGATGCTTCATGGCTAAAAAACCGGTCGAGGGCTCGTAAAAACATTAAATCGCTCCAAAATTGTCAGGTATTATAGTGCAGATAAGATTTTGCCCCTCGAAATCAATTCAAATCCCTGCAAAACTACTCTTATTCTTGGATTATTTTCGCAATGCATAGTAATGAGGCGATCCCATGCTGCTAGATCATTTGACGGTGTCCGGCGAGACACTTGAACAGGCACAGTCCTATGTCGAAGATGCCTTGGGGGTTTCGATGCAGTCTGGTGGCGAACATGATGTTTTTCATACGCATAATAAGCTGATGGGATTGGCCGATGGTTTGTATTTGGAAGCGATTTCGATCAATCCTGACGCCCCTAATCCTGACCGCTCAAGGTGGTTTGATCTTGACCGTTTTTCAGGTAGCCCGCGCTTGAGCAATTGGATTTGTCGCAGTGATGCGATTGAGGAAGATATAGCGTTGTTGCCAGATGGCATTGGTGAAGCAGTCGCGTTGCAGCGCGGTGATCTGCGTTGGCAGATGGTTGTGCCAGCGAGCGGGGTTTTGCCTTTCAACAATCAATGCCCTGCCTTGATCCAATGGCAGACAGCGAAACATCCCGCAGAGATGTTGCCATCCTCGGGCTGTCGTATGCGCCGCCTAGTTATCGCGCACCCACAGGCAAAAGAGTTGGAGACTGCGGTGAAAAAGGCGCTGACGGACGTTCGTGTTGTGTTTGAGGTTGGGTCCGAAGATCTGATGGCAGAATTTGATACGCCGCATGGGATTCGACGGTTGTGATCCGTTCGGCCGTTATCGCTGATGCGCACCCGATAACCGCGCTATGGAACGATCTAATTCGTGAGACAGCCGTTACCTTTACCACTGAACTGAAAGTATGCGGTGACGTTGAAGCTATGATAATGGATCCTGCGCGGAGTGTCTTGATCTGTGAGCAAGAGGGTGTGTTCGTGGGATTTGCGTTGTTTGGGGCGTTTCGTGGCGGACCAGGTTATGTGCAAACAGTCGAGCACTCAATCTACCTTGTGCCAGAGGCGCAGGGCAAAGGATTGGGGCAGGTGTTGATGGATGCCCTTGTGAGTGCTGCTATGACGTTTGGCCATCATGCGATGATCGGTGCCATTAGTGGCGGTAACATCAAGGCGGTCGCGTTTCATGAAAAATATGGGTTCACGCAGGCCGGTCACTTGCCTGAAGTTGGTCGTAAAAATGGTGTCTGGCATGATTTGATATTAATGCACTTAATTCTAGAAACGCCCACTGACACTTCTGAACGCAAAGGATAGGGTGGCGCTATGTCTATATGGTCCCGTATCGCTGAAGCTCTTGCTGCCCTCACTTCTGGGGAGACCTTGTGGTCGGTTTTTGACAAGCTGCGTAGCCCGCCTGAACGCTCAGTCGCGTTTGCGATTGCTGTGATTGCATTGGGTGCAAAAATGGCAAAAGCGGATGGGCATGTCACACGTGACGAGGTCACGGCCTTTCGTGAAGTGTTTGATATTGCAAGCCAAGACGAAGCGGGGGCCGCCCGTGTTTTCAATTTGGCACGCACAGATGTTGCGGGTTTTGAAAGCTATGCGACCCGTATTCACACGATGTTCCATGAAGATCCGCATACGCTAAAGGATTTGATGGAAGGTTTGTTCCACATTGCGATGGCGGATGGATTTTATCACCCGAACGAGAATGCCTTTTTAGAACGTGTGGCTGAGATTTTCGAAGTTTCGGCTGGCGAATTCAAAGCCTTAAGAGCACGTTTTGTGCCGGACGCGGAACAAGATCCTTATGCTGTATTGGGGCTGAACTCAGACATGTCATTTGATGACATGCGCAAAGTATGGCGACAGCTTGTACGTGACAATCACCCCGATGCGATGGTTGCACGCGGCATCCCTGAAGAGGCCATATTGTTGGCGGAGAAACGTATGATCGATATCAATTGCGCTTGGGATGATATTAGAAAAGAACACGCATAATGCGCATTGCAACATATAATATTGAATGGATGGACCGTCTGTTTGATAATGACGGGGCACTTCTGAATAACGATGGATGGTCGTCACGGCACAAGGTGACACGCAAGGAACAAACCGATGCTTTGGGCGTTGTCTTTAAGGCAATGGACGCCGACGCGGTCATGATCATCGAGGCACCGGATCAAGGGAAACGTCGGGATGCGGCGTTGGCACTTGAAACGTTTGCTGCGCGGTTTGGATTGCGAGCCCGCAAAGCCGCCATTGGTTTCGCCAATGACACGCAGCAAGAGATTGCGATGTTGTATGATCCGGACGCAATGACTGTGCGCCATGATCCCAAGGGCGATGATCTGGGCGAAACGGGTGGGCGAAATGCCCCGCGCTTTGATGGCGCGTTTGGCATTGATTTGGACGTCGATGATGTCGAGGACTTGGTTACGTTTTCAAAGCCACCTTTGGAATTGGCCATTAAAACCAAGGCTGGATTTGATCTGCATTTTATCGGCGCACACTTGAAATCAAAGGCCGCCCATGGTGCGCGCAATCGCAATGAAGTCATGCGCTTTTCCATCGCCAATCGCCGTAAACAATTGGCGCAGGCGATTTGGTTACGTCAAAGGATCACTGATCATTTGGATCAGGGCACGCCTTTGATTGTTATGGGTGATATGAACGATGGCCCAGGATTGGACGAATACGAACATCTGTTTGGTCGTTCCTCAGTCGAAGTGCTGTTGGGGGACAAAGGCATGCCAAAGCTGATTGAGCCGCATGCACAGATTGCATTGTCGCGCCGCTTGGCCGCTACGCCAACAACATCGCGGTTCTTTGTTAAACACCACAAACGGTTTTTGCAGGCTTTGCTGGACTACATCATGGTGTCGCCCGATCTTGAAAAACGCAATGCATCATGACGCATATGGTATCCTTTGGATGATCCGAAATGTTGGGATACGCCCAAACTGCGCGATGCGCTGGTTACGGCGTCAGACCATTTTCCGGTAACTTTGGACATCGACGTTTAAGTTGCGATTAATCCTTGCGGGTTTTCACAACCAATTCGGCCTGCAATGAGGACGCTAGGGATTTTAAACGTACCTCGGCGACTTCGCCAAATAACGGCAATGCATCGCGCGTCAGGCGCAGTTCTAATATCCGTTTCTTAGGATACCATTTGAACGTGGCCCGTTCGGCGCCTTTCTCCATCCAGAGCATGGCACCAAAACGCATGGCTTTGCCTAGAACCTCAGCCTCTAACTGGGTCTTTTCGTCAACCAGTGTGTATAGCTCTTCGAACCGTGTGCCTTCGCGGGTGTTGGAATAGCGGTGTAGTAGCGCCAGCCCAAGGAAGATACGTTCGTGGTGATTCAGGCCGCCAAGATTGGCGCGGGTCGCATTATCAAAACAGACCTCTGCGCGATAATCTGGATGTGCACGCCAACTGACGTCGTGCAACAAGCATGCCGCTTTGACCAAGCGTTTGCGCGTTTCGGGTGCTGATTTGAACAGAGGCAAAACGAAGTCATAAAGAGATTTCCCAAATCCGGGCATGCGGGCGTCTTTGTTCTCGGCGAAACGTGATGCCTCAATCAATGGATCGCGGTCACGCAATCTTTGGGGCATTTGCTCATAAAGCAGCCCTTCGCGGATACCATAGCTGCTGATGGCGATATCTGTGGGTTTGAATGCTTTGACGAGTTGCTTGAGAACCATGGCTGCCAAGGGAACCAAGATCATGCGGGCGGATGATATGCCGCAAGCGCTGCGCAACTCTTCGATGTCAGCCTCCGCAATGTATTTTGCGGTGCGGGACACATGAGCCGGGGTCATCCGGTATTCGTGCAAAACATGTAGCGGATAGCCACGACGGTGCATATCGATGCGCGCAATCGCACGCCAGCTTCCGCCAACTAAGAAAAGGCGATCACGTTGTGCGCCCATTTGCTCAACAAGGCTTGCCACGGTTTCTTTAATGTGCGCTTTACGTCCTTTGTGCCCACCACTAAGCCCTTGAAGCTTCAACGGGCCAAGGTTGGATGTTACACGTTTGCCAACACGTCCTTCTGAGATCTCGGCCAATTCCATCGAAGAACCGCCAATATCGCAAATCAGACCATAGGCACCAGGCCAACCAAGCAGCACGCCTTGTGCTGAAAGCCGTGCCTCTTCTTTGCCATCAATAACCCAGATGCGCAGGCCAGTATGTTGCAGGACATCCGCACAGAATGCTGGACCGTCTTGGGCGTCACGCACCGCAGCTGTTGCCACAACAGTTAGTTCGGACAGGCCCATTCCATCAGCAAGATGTTTGAACCGGATCATTGCGGCCAGCGCACGGTCACGTCCCTTTGGATTTAGGTTGCCCGTTTCAGACACGCCAGCGCCCAAGGCACACATGATTTTTTCGTTATAAAAGTATGCGGGACTACGTGCCGCGCCATCAAACACAACCATCCGCACGGAGTTTGACCCAACATCCACAACGCCTACGCGTGATAGGGCGCGCGTACTGGGATCATCAAAAAGGGAAAGCCCGAAGGAGCCAGTTTCGTCAGCAGAGGTTTCTGTTTTCACGTCCGGTTTTCCCTATCAGGATGTGCAATCAATTGTGCGCCGTTCGGTTATGCGCGGTAAAGTTAGAAATCAATTGGGCTTTGGTGGTTCGTTCTTTGTATGGGTCAATTTTGGAACATCGGATGCACCCGCAGATCCACGCCCTGACAGTGATGGGTTTTCCATAAAGAAGCGATGGCAGTTAAATTCAAAGGTGCCTTCATCAACGGGTGGTCGATTAAAGCTGCCATCAGGTGCCATAACCCAACTTTGGGCCACGTCTGCGAGGTTTGCTGCCATGATTTGGGAAACGATTTGCGCCTTAACTGTGCCGTTTGTTATTTCGACCAATGTTTCCACACGGCGGTTCAGATTGCGGCTCATCCAGTCGGCAGAGGATATGAACACCTTTGCTTTTTTGTGGGGCAGGCCGTGACCGTTGCCAAAGCAAACAATGCGTGAATGCTCAAGAAAACGTCCGACGATTGATTTAACCCGAATGTTCTCGGAAAGACCTTTGATGCCCGGACGCAGGCCACAGATACCACGCACGACAAGGCTGATTTTCACGCCGTCTTGGGAAGCTGCATACAGAGCGTCGATTATTTCCTTTTCAATCAGGCTATTCATCTTGGCCCAGATTTCGGCGGGCCGCCCTGCGCGGGCGTGCTCTGCTTCTGCTGCGATCATTTCGAGCAGGCGGGTTTTTAAGTTGGCGGGCGAAATCGCAAGGTTGCTCAGGTTTTCGGGCGGGGCATAGCCTGACAAATAGTTAAATACCTTGGTTGCGTCACGGCCCAATTTTGCGTCGCATGTAAAGAGCGATAGGTCGGTGTAAATACGTGCGGTGATCGGGTGATAGTTGCCGGTGCCGTAGTGGGTATAAGTCACCAGTTCACTGCCCTCACGGCGCACAACAGTGCTGATCTTGGCGTGGGTTTTTAGATCGATAAATCCGTAAACAACATGCGCACCTGCGCGCTCCAAACGGCGTGATTGGCGGATGTTGGCCGCCTCGTCAAAGCGCGCCTTTAGCTCAACCAATGCGGTTACGGACTTGCCATCTTCGGCGGCTTCACACAGCGCTTCGACAATCGGGGACCGCTTGGATGTGCGGTAAAGCGTTTGCTTGATCGCAACTACATTTGGATCGCGTGCAGCTTGCTGCAAGAAACGAACAACCATATCAAAGGTTTCGTAAGGGTGATGCAGCAGCATGTCTTTTTGACGAATAGCGGCGAACATGTCGCCCTCAAAATCGGTCACGCGCTCGGGCACGCGTGGCTTGAAAGAGGGCCATAAAAGATCGGGGCGTTCGTCTAGCACCAATTCGCTTAGGTCATCGACGCCAATCATGCCGTCGATCTCGATGATCTCTTCGTCGCCTACGCCCAGTTCGGCCATGACGACGGACTTGAGCTTTTGTGGCGCCCCAGCAGAAATGTTGATCCGTACCACCTGACCGCGTTTACGGCGTTTCAGTGCGACTTCAAACTCACGCACCAAATCTTCGGCTTCGTCTTCTACCTCTAGATCGCTGTCTCTTAGGACGCGGAATTCAAAGTGACCTTTGAGTTCATATCCTGGGAACAGGCCGGAGATATTAAGGACGAGCAGTGCTTCAAGCGGTAAAAATCTGTGACCTTTGGTGCTGGGTATTGAAATGAAACGGTCGATCTGTGCCGGAATTGGCAATAGGGCCTGCAAGTTACGTTTGTCACGTTTGCGTTGCAGTTGTAGCGCCAGCGCATAGCCCGTGTTTGGGATGAACGGGAAAGGATGAGCCGGATCAATCGCCAAAGGCGAGAGCACGGCAAACACTTGGCTTAGGAAGAAATCCTTGAGAAATACGCGGTCATCATCGGTTAAATCGTCAAGCTGCAGGATCGTAATGTCCTGCGCTTCCATCTCTTTGTGCAACTCACCAAGAACGCGCTGTTGCGTGTACATCAGATCACGTGCGTTTTCGTCGATCAGTTTCAATTGTTCTGCAGGGGACAGACCGTCAATTCCTGGTGTGACATTACCTGCGCGCGCCAATTCACGCAGACCTGCGACGCGAACGGTGTAAAATTCGTCTAGGTTATCTGCGCTGATTGAAAGAAAGCGAAGCCGTTCGAGCAGTGGGACGCGTTGGTTTTCGGCTTCTTGAAGGACGCGCCAATTGAAACCAAGCCAGCTTAGCTCACGATTATAGAACCTATCTGCGCTGGATGGATCCAAATCAGGGAGGTGCGTTGGCGCATCAAAGGGCGCTTTTAGGAAATCAGCGTGTGACATAGGATTTTGTTAGCACTCAACTATGACGTTTAAGTGGCGATTATTGCGCCGTTTATCCCAAGTTGTCCAGCACTTGAGAGGCTAGCGCGCGTGTCAGCGGTTTGTGACGCGCAAGGCTATGGCCATCCATCGCGCAAACAACCTCACGTGCTGCTGCAAACGACCGATCAATGCGAAGGACCAAAAATGGGATCACATCAGGACGGGGCATGAGCTGACGGTCGCTAAATTGTTTGGCAATTACCGCACCCAACAGAGTATCGTCAGGTGCCTCAAGGGTCGCAACGCCTGCTGCGTCTATGCGGCTCTGGAGATCTGGAAGGTTAAGGCCCCAGTGGTTTGGTGTGCCCGTTCCTGTCATCAACAAGGGGTGTTGGTTCATGCGCATCAAGTTGTGCAGGTGAAACAACGCGATTTGAGCGTCAGTTTTCGCAGCTATACTTGGTACGTCCTCAACGACAACAGCCGTTTGCGCAAGGGTGGGAATATCAGCATCTGAAAGATCCATTGCGGAGACAATTTGTCCAGCGTGCGTGCCTGCCCAGACGTGAGATAGGTGAGTTTTGCCTGAACCTTCGGGACCACATAAAATGAGTTTTCCACCTTCCCAATTTTGGGAGGTTTCCATCATCGCCACCGCCATTGCATTGCTTGGCGCGATCATAAAGTCGTCGCGCCCCAAGGCGGGCACAACGGGTAAATCAAAACTAAGTTGTTGGTTCATGCGTCGTCGGACTCTCGGCTGTTGCCTTTGTAGAGCAGGCTGGCGTTATACTGACCTATCGCAAAGCGTATAATCACCCCAATTGCTGCTGCCAAAGGGACGGCGACAAGCAGGCCGATGAAACCAAAAACGGTCCCAAAGACGGACAACGACAGCAGCAACCATACAGGATGCAGGCCAACGCTGTTGCCGACGAGCTTTGGCGTCAAATAGTTGCCCTCGATCACTTGGCCGACGACAAAGATAATTGCGACAAGGCCAATGCGCATCCAGTCAGTTGAATAGGTGATGACGCCATCTGCGATGACTTCGATGCCGTTCCAAAATTGAAAAATGGCAAGACCAATCGCCAAGACTCCGCCAATCAATGATCCAAGATAGGGAATAAATGTGACGAGTCCTGCGATAAATCCGACAACAAGTCCGAACTGTAGCCCGACAATCATCAGTGCGAAGGCGTAATATGTCCCCAAGATCAGGCAAACGGTGCCCATGCCGCGAATGAATGCGGCTAGGGTTTGGTCGATTTGTTTGGCAAGTTTGCGAATGATTGGGGCGTGGTCGCGGGGCATCAGTTCATCGATGCGGGCGATCATGTTGTCCCAATCCAGCAGCAAATAAACCGATACAACGGGCACGATGACAAACAGTGTAACGATGCTGATCAAGGATGCAGCTGAACTGAGTGCTGTATTTAGCAGGGTGCCGCCACGGCTTTTGATCGTTTCACCGACGCTATACAAGGTTTGGCTAAGAGGCGATGTTTCGTCGAGCAATGCAGGAAAGCGCTCCGTGAGCATCATCCCTAGGTCGGTCGCATATTGCGGTGCGCTGGCAAAAAGCGATGTAGTTTGGTGGATCAGTGTCGGGATCACCAGTAACGCGACCAATACAAAGATAAGAATGGCCGTTAGCGTAATTGTGGCTGTCGCCAAAACACGACTGGCGCCAAGGTATTCAAGGCGGTCGGCAACTGGATCAAGGAAATAGGCAACAGCTGCGCCAAGGACGAAGGGAAGAAGCACGTCGCCCAGGACCCAAAGTAGGACAAAAAGCACTGCGGCAGTGAGGCCCCAATATTTTAGTTGATCGCGTACTGGCAGGCCCATCTTTGGCTCCTCATAAGTCCGCATCACAAATCGCGCGTTTGAGTGAAATATTCAAGGGCAGACGTAAAAAGGCCCCGCGATGCAGGACCTTTGGTCACAATTAAGTTTTGTTTAGTGACAGGCTGGGCGTGTGCCTGGCAGAAGTACTTTGTCGATTACGTGGACCACGCCGTTGTCTGCTTTGATATTGGCAACCACAACTGTTGCCATTTCACCGGTTCCATCAGCGATTGTCACGCCGTCTGCACCTTTGGTGATGCACAAACGCTCGGAAGCTAAAATGGGTTTGAAATAGTTGGAACCTGTTGGGATCGCTTCGGCTGTTAGGTTGCGATCATCTACATGGTACAAAAGGATGTTTGTTAGGTCGCCCTTATTTTCTGGTTTTAATAATGTTTCCACTGTTCCTGCAGGCAATGCTGCGAAAGCATCGTTGAGCGGGGCGAAGACAGTGAATGGACCGGGCCCCTGAAGCGTTTCGACGAGTCCGGCCGCGGAGACGGCGGCAACCAGTGTTGTGAAACGATCATCACCTGATGCGATTTCAACGATGCTAGCGGCCTGAGCTGCGGTACCAAGTGCCAGTGTTGCAGCGGTTATGGCTGCTAAATTGCGCAAAGTATTCATTGTAAAAACCTTCCATGTTTTCATCCAAGCCTCATGACTTGTCTAAAGAGATACGCCATTGTTTGTGCGATGGATCATGTCGCTCGCGGTTGTGTGATCAAAGGTTTCAATTGCTTGATTTGGGTGGTTTATGAACTAGGTAACTAGTGTTGCATTCAGTTGTTTTAGGGGCTTTGCCCCCGACGCTGCGCGTCTCCCCCAGAGTTTTTCTGGCAAGATGAAGTTGGCGAGATTGCTGGGACGTAACAGGGGCGTTGCGAGGGCTGGCCGTTTGGCTTAATCAGGCAATAACTGTTATTTGAGGAGCCACGCGATGCGTTTGAGCCGTTATTTTCTGCCCGTTCTAAAGGAAAACCCTGCTGAGGCGCAGATTGTTAGCCACCGGTTGATGCTGCGTGCAGGCATGATCAAGCAATCAAGTGCCGGGATTTATTCCTGGTTGCCGCTTGGTTTCAAAGTTCTGCGCAAAATTGAGAACATTGTGCACGAAGAACAGCAGCGCGCTGGGCATATGCCGATGTTGATGCCGACCATTCAATCTGCGGACCTTTGGCGCGAGAGTGGTCGCTATGATGATTACGGCGAAGAAATGCTGCGGATCAAAGACCGCAATGATCGTGATATGTTGTTCACACCAACAGCAGAAGAAATGATCACTGACATTTTCCGTTCGCATGTTGGCAGCTACAAAGACTTGCCTTTAACCATGTACCAAATCCAGTGGAAATTCCGCGATGAACGTCGTCCACGTTTTGGCGTGATGCGTGGCCGTGAATTCTATATGAAAGACGGTTACAACTTTGATCTGACCAAAGAGGATGCGTTGCACGCCTATAATCGTCACTTGGTTAGCTATCTGCGCACCTATGAACGTATGGGTTTGCAAGCGATCCCAATGCGTGCGGACTCTGGCCCAATTGGTGGTGATGATACGCATGAATTCTTGGTTTTGGCTGAAACAGGCGAATCTGAGGTATTCTACGATAGCGCAGTGACTGACCTGACGTTTGGGGACCGCGACATCGACTATGATAATGTCGAACAATGTGCGGCCGTGATGGAAGAATTCACAACCAAATACGCCCGCACGGACGAAACGCACGATGAAGCGCTGTTTAATGAGGTTCCTGAGGACCGTCGCATGACGGCACGCGGTATCGAAGTGGGTCAGATTTTCTACTTTGGCACTAAGTATTCGGAAGCGATGAAGGCCACAGTTCAAGGCCCTGATGGTAAGCCCGTACCAGTTCACATGGGGTCACACGGTATCGGTGTAAGCCGTCTTTTGGGTGCAATCATTGAAGCCAGCCACGATGATAAAGGTATTATTTGGCCAGAAGGCGTCACGCCGTATCACTGTGGTATTGTGAATCTGAAGCAGGGTGACGAAGAAGCAGATGCAGCTTGTAATGCGCTATATAAGTCGTTGACTGCCCTTGGTTTGGAACCCCTTTACGATGACCGTAAAGAGCGCGCTGGTGGCAAGTTCGCAACTATGGATCTGATTGGTTTGCCTTGGCGCATTACGGTTGGTCCTCGTGGCTTGAAGAATGGTGTTGTTGAGCTGACCTCGCGCCGAACGGGTGAGAGTGAAGAGATGACGCCAGAATTGGCAGTGCAGAAGATCGCAAAAATCTACGCGGCGCTATAGCTCAAGAAAGGGAGGTGCTGCGATGATCGTTCGTGCAATCACGCTTGCTGGTGGCTTGGCCGTCGGTGCTGGCACCTCTCAATTTCCTGAGTTCAGTCAGCAATACGCGCAAAGGTTGGGCGGAGCCGTTGACGCACTGAGCGAGGTCGTTGCAGATTTCGACACTTCTGCAGCCGCAGAAGGACTGTCGCGTTCTGAAGCGCTAGAGCAGATGACCGGAGCCGATTTCATCGAACGGCGTCGCGCCGATATGGAGCGTACTTTTGACCGTCATGCGATTTTGACTGAAGATTTGAGGTTATTGGCTGAAGCTGGTCCATTCATGCGGGCCTATCACGCGGCCCGCTTTACCGATGGCGATGTGGCAAGTGCGGCATGGGATGCGTTTCAGCCTGCTGTCCCGCTCAACCTGACGGGCGCAATCTTTGCTGGTTTTGGCTTTTTCGTTGGCTTGATCACAATGAGCAGTCTTTTGGCGGTTATTCGCTGGCCGTTTCGCCGACGCACTGCTTGACCACAGCGTACAAACGACACAGGTTGTCTGTAACTGAGCATACCAAACAAGAAAGAGCCTAAAATGGCCAATACGCCCAAACCCTTTGCACCTTTCGAGTGGATGATTGCCTGGCGCTATCTGCGCGCGCGCCGCGCCGAAGGTGGCGTAAGTGTTATGACAGTCATAAGTTTGGCTGGGATCACACTGGCGGTATTCGCATTGATTGTGACCCTTGCAGTGCGGTCGGGATTTCGCGCTGAGTTTGTTGATACAATCCTTGGATCAAATGCACATGTCACCGTCTATAATATGGGCGAGGTTCTAGACAGCGGCCAAATTGATCGCACGATCAAAGACTATACCGCTATGGCGGAACGTGTGGCTGAAGTTGACGGTGTTATTCGTGTGGCCCCGCTAGTACGCGCGCAGGCGATGGCGAATTTGCGTCAATCGAACTCGGGCATTGAGATTTATGGTATCTCTGCGGCAGACCTTTTGACAATCCCGCGGATTGCCAACCCCGAAACGTCATATGGCGATATCACGCGCTTTGACCAAGGCATTGCCATTGGGTCGGGCGTTGCGCGTGAGTTAGGTGCAAGCGTTGGGGACAAAATCAAGATCATCTCGCCCAACGGCGTCAAGACTGCGTTTGGGACAAGCCCACGGGTCAATGCTTATGAGGTTGTTTATGTGTTTAGCGCCGGGCGCTACGATATCGATCGGACGCGAGCCTATTTGCCAATTCAGGATGCACAGGCGTTTTTCAATCGTGAAGGTGGTGCAACCGAACTGGAAGTCATGGTCGAAGACCCAGAAGGGATTGATGGTTTGATACCTCAAATTATTGCCGCTGCTGGCGATCGGGCTTTGCCCTTCACGTGGTTAGAAGCCTCTGGCGGGTTCCTGCGTGCGCTTGAGGTTGAGGACAATGTGATGTTCGTCATCTTATCCATCTTAGTTTTGATCGCTGCGATGAACATCGTGAGTGGTTTGATTATGTTGGTGAAGAACAAGGGACGCGATATTGGGATATTGCGCACTATGGGTCTAAGCGAAGGTTCGGTTTTACGGGTGTTCTTTATCTGCGGTGCTTTCACTGGGATCATTGGCACCGCCTTGGGGGTGTTATTTGGCTGCTTGTTTGCGATTTATATCGATCCGATTTTCAGCACGGTAAACTGGCTGATGGGGGGCGGTGTTTGGGATCCTGCAATTCGTGGGATTTATGCTTTACCGGCGGAACTACACTTTGCAGATGTCATGTCAGCGGTCGCTCTGTCCCTTGGCTTGTCATTCATCGTAACGATCTTTCCAGCGAGACGTGCAGCCCGAATGAATCCTGTGGAGGCTTTGCGTTATGAGTGATCTAGTTCTTGAGCTGAGCGGGATAAGCAAAACCTACAATGTTGGTTTACCCAATGAGGTGCAGGTTTTGCGTGGCGTGGACCTAAAAGTCAAAGCCGGTGAAGTTGTTGCTTTGGTTGCCCCGTCTGGAGCAGGTAAATCCACGTTGCTTCATATGGCTGGTCTATTGGACACGCCCGATGTGGGTGATGTCACTTTTGGTGGTCAAAACATGCAAGGTCTGAACGACGCGAAACGCACAGGGTTTCGCCGAGATGACATTGGTTTTGTTTATCAATTCCACCATTTGCTGCCTGAATTTACAGCACTTGAGAATACCGTGTTGCCGCAACTTGCTGCCGGCATTGGACGCAAAGCAGCCCATGAACGTGCGCTTGATCTCCTTGGCCGTGTCGGTGTGGCAGAGCGTGCAGATCACCGCCCTGCGGCGTTGTCAGGGGGCGAAGCGCAGCGCGTTGCGTTTTGTCGTGCCCTCGCAAACGGCCCACGATTGCTTTTAGGGGATGAACCAACTGGCAACCTTGATCCGACCACCTCTGATCAGGTCTTTGGTGCGTTGATGGAGTTGGTGCGCTCAACAGGGCTGGCAGCCGTCATAGCGACACATAACTTGGAATTGGCCGCTCGCATGGACCGGATCGTGCGATTAGATGCTGGTGTTTTACGCAACTAGCCTCACATTTAATTTGAAATCAAAGACCGAAACACTCATGGAGAATGCCCGATGCCACACGTGACCCTAGATGAAATTGAACGGGTTGTTTTAGCGGCGCTACTTGAACATGGCGCAGACGCATTCCCAGCGGCGGAAGTCGCGCGTGCGGTGCGCAAAGCTGAGGCACACGGGAACCGTATTTGTGGGCTGTACTATCTAGAAAGCTACTGTCAGCAATTGCGCACTGGTCGGGTGAAAGGGAACGTATCCCCTGTAGTTTCCGCCCCGCGTCCGGCAACAATTCATGTCGATGCGCAATTTGGCTTTGCACAACCTGCGTTTGCTTATGGCCTTGTACCTGCACTTGATGCCGCGCGTCAGTTTGGTACTGCGACGTTGGCCATTGGTCATGCGCATACCTGTACGTCCTTGGGGTATTTTACTGAACAGGTGGCACGTGCCGGCTTCATTTGTTTTGGCCTGACGAACGCATCACCTATCGTTGCCCCCCCAGGCGGTAAGACGCGCGTCATCGGCACAAACCCAATCGCGTTTTCTGTGCCTGACGGGCAGGGCGGATTAGCCATGCAGTTTGACCAATCTACGACGACCGTCGCATTGGGCAAAATTACTATGGCTAAGGCCGCTGGTACTTCAATTCCTGAAGGGTGGGCCGTGGATAAAGACGGCAATCCAACGACGGATCCAGAAGCTGCATTGACCGGTTCGTTGGTTTCGATGGGCGGGTACAAAGGTTGGGGCTTGGGTCTGATGGCTGAAATTTTGGCTGCTGGTATGACGGGCTCTACCCTTAGCCAAGACGTGAAACCACTGAAGGCACCCGAAGGACCGCACCACGATTTGGGTCAATATTATATGATTATTGATCCTAATGTGTCTGATGGATTTACAGATCGGTTGGCCCGTATCGCTGAAGCAATCAGTGAAGACGAAGGCGCGCGTATGCCGGGCCAAGGGCGCACAGAAAGCGATCCTGTTGATGTCCCAGACGCAGTCTGGGCGCAGGCGATGGAGCTATCAGGCTTGGAAACGTCCTAAGTTACGCAAAATTGGCTGAGCTAAGTGAGTTGGGTCAGCCAAACACCCGCAGCCATCAAGGCGATGCCTGAAGCACGCGCCAACCCAAGAGGTGAGACTTGCGCGCCGAAAAGGCCAAAGTGGTCGATGGCAGCTGCGCTAATCAATTGTCCCAGCAAGACGAAAAAGACAGCGTTTCCGACCCCAAAATGCGGGGCGATGTAGGTTATGGTCAGCACATAAAAGGCAACGAAAGCGCCTGCTAAAAACAGATGTTTGGGGGCGGACAACAATCGGTTGAACCCTTCGGTTCCCGTTGCGACCATAACGACAAGACTGATGCTGAGCGCCACAAGGAACAGGATAACGGCAGCAGTTGCTGGTGATCCGATATACTTGCCAAGTGCCGCGTTCAGGCCAGCAAGCAGTGGAATACCTATCCCAGCCAACAACATCGTTAAAGCGTATTGGGTCATCTCGATTTCCTAATAAAGCCTGCGGGCCGATACAGTCCAGCAAGACACTTAACTTTGGGGAAAGATCACTGGGCGTAGGTCCACCATTGCTCAAAGCTTACGACTTATCGCAGGAGGTGCAAGCGATCTGACCGGAAGCTGCGGAGTTTGACGTAAGGTCGGGCTTTATCACAAACGGGTGATGACTGCTTGTGGGGTCGCCAAATCCAACAGTTCGCGGCATCCTCGGCATCAATATTATGACTTTGGGGGCATTATGAAAAGACGCGTATTCATTCAGCAGATTGGGGCAGGGGTCGCATTGATGGGGCCCGGACCTGCGTTTGCACGCGACAGCGATATGCCCAACTACAAAATGCCTGAAGAGTTCTTGCCCCGCGAGGTCCGTATTTCTAACAAGCTTGCGCCTTATGAAATTCACGTCGATCCGGGACAACATGCGCTGTACTGGACGCTGCCTGATCGTAAGGCGATCCGCTATGCGGTCGGAATTGGACGGCCCGGACTGTATGAAGCGGGTGAGTTTTATGTCGGTGCCAAGAAAGAATGGCCCAGCTGGACGCCGACCCCTGACATGATCAAACGTGAACCGGGTAAATATGCCAAATACAAAGATGGCTTGCCGGGTGGATTGAACAACCCACTGGGGTCGCGGGGGCTGTACCTGTTCCAACCTGGGATCGGGGATACATATTTGCGTGTGCATGGAACGAACCTGCCCAAAACGATTGGGCGGCGTGTATCCAATGGCTGTGCGCGTTTGATCAATGATCAGATGGTTGAGTTATATGACCGCGTGCCGTTGAATTCACGGGTGGTTATGTATCCGACGAGCGTGACCTAAGCGCCCGTTTTGTGGTCGCGTTGGCCGGTAGCATGTTTCGCAGCATCGTGTGAAAGGCGGAATTGATGCGAGCGGTACTTATCGGAACTTAGGGCGGGGATTTCCCCGCCTTTTTTGTTGTGGATATACGAAGGGTGGCGGGGTGAACCCCGCGCTACGTTTTTTGACTTTAAGTTTTACTATTCAATGTTTTCGCGCCTTCTCTTGAAGGGAAGAATTGGATATGGCCGTCACCTTTAAACATCCAATTCCTCAACAAACCGCGCGTTCTCTTGGATATACTGGTAGCGCATCTCGGGTTTTTTACCCATCAGGCGCTCGACCAGATCATCCGTTTCGCCCGGCTCGTCGTCATCGATTGTCACGCGGATCAGTTTGCGTGTGGCGGGGTTCATTGTGGTGTCTTTCAGGTCTTTGGCGTCCATTTCCCCCAGTCCCTTAAAGCGCGAGAGGTCGATCCGCCCCTTACCGCCGATGCCTTTTTCAAGCCATTTGTCCTTTTCCGCTTCATCAATGCAGTAGACCCGTTTGGCCCCCTGCGTGATACGGAACAAGGGTGGACAGGCAAGGTACAGGTGCCCTGCGTCGATCATGGGCCGCATTTGGGTAAAGAAGAACGTCATCAACAGCGCTGCAATGTGCGCGCCGTCGACGTCCGCATCGGTCATGATGATGATTTTGTCATAGCGCAGATCATCTACGTTGAATTTACTGCCCAGACCAACACCCAGCGCTTGGGTCAGGTCAGAGATTTCCGCGTTGCTGCCCAATTTTGAAGAGGCCGCACCCAGAACGTTTAGGATTTTACCACGCAGCGGCAACAATGCTTGTGTCTTGCGATCGCGTGCCATTTTGGCAGAACCGCCCGCAGAGTCCCCTTCCACGATGAACAACTCGGTCCCTTCGCGGGTTTTTGATGAACAGTCGGTTAGCTTGCCCGGCAGACGCAGTTTGGCGGTTGCTGTCTTGCGCGAGGTTTCTTTTTCCTGACGACGGCGCAGGCGTTCTTCGGCCCGCAGCACTAGGAAATCGAGGATGGCACCAGCGGATTTGGTGTCTGCCGCCAACCAGTTGTCAAAGTGGTCACGAACCGAGTTTTCGACCATGCGCTGTGCATCAACGGTGGCAAGGCGGTCTTTGGTTTGGCCCACGAATTCAGGTTCGCGGATAAAGCAGGACACAAGCGCCCCTGCGCCTGTGGTCAGGTCTTCGCGTGTGATTGTGCTGGCTTTTTTGTTGTTCACCAACTCGCCGTAGGCTTTGATGCCTTTCAGAATCGCGGCCCAAAATCCTGCTTCGTGCGTGCCACCCTCTGGCGTTGGAACGGTGTTACAATAGGACTGGATAAATCCGTCGCGGGCAGGGGTCCAGTTGATCGCCCATTCGACTTTGCCCGGAACCTTGAATTTTTCAAAGGATACGGTGCCCGCAAATGGGGCTTCGGCGTAGGTGGTTGCACCCTTAAGAGATTCAGACAGGTAATCTGCCAAACCGCCGGGGAAGTGGAACTTCGCCTCTAGCGGGGTTTCGCCGTCGTTTTGCGAAGTTTTCCAACGGATTTCCACGCCTGAGAACAGGTATGCTTTTGAGCGTGCCATTTTGAACAGGCGTGCAGGTTTTAGGGTTAGCGACCCAAAGATGTCGGCATCGGGGTGAAAGGTTACAGCTGTGCCACGACGATTTGGGGCAGCCCCGATTTTTTCCAACTTGCCCTGTGGGACACCGCGCGAAAACTCCATCGCGAACAGTTCTTTGTTGCGTGCCACTTCGACCCGCAAGTGATCGGACAGTGCGTTCACAACCGATGAGCCAACACCGTGCAAACCGCCTGAGGTTTCATAGCTGTCGCCCGAGAATTTACCACCCGCGTTCAGCGTACAGAAGATAATTTCGAGCGCTGATTTTTCAGGGTCCTTGGGGTGGGGCCCCGTTGGAATGCCACGTCCGTTGTCGCGCACAGAGACATGGCCGTTCTCGTGTAATTCAACTTCGATCCAAGTGGCGTGCCCAGCTACAGCTTCGTCCATCGAGTTGTCGATGATTTCCGCAACCATGTGGTGCAACGCACGATCGTCTTTACCGCCAATGTACATCCCTGGGCGCAGACGTACGTGCTCCATATCTTCCAGAATCTGGATGGAAGACGCATCATATTCGTCAGGGCTGGCTGTTGAACCGGAAAGAAGATCGCTGGACATGGGCATGCTCGGAATTATTGGTTTTGATTAAGCCTTAGTATGTCAGAGCATGACGCGTTGGGAAAGACGCCATTGTTGCTTCATTGTTCCAAAGTCACAGGTTGAGTGTAGTCGGTTGGTTAGTCGCGTGTGCGTGACGCGTATAGCGCAAAGATTGCGGCCAATACGATAGACATTGCGCTGCCCAAGACGAGTGATGGGATGCCTGCGTTTAAAGCTGGGATCGTTGCAACGAATGCGCCAAGTCCAGAGGCCAAGAACAATGCGGTGGCCTGACCACGACGCATCATCAAAAAGATGGCACCGATTAGCCCTGCAATGACAGATATTCCAAATGCTATGAACGCGTAGGTTGGACGTGTTTCGATGAAGCTTTGATATTCTGGCGGCAAGGTTGAAACGCCAGCCGCGCTGAATTGTTGGACCAAATTGATGCAGCCCATCGCGTTCCAAAGAGCAGCAATAATACCGATAGCCCAGAACGCAATTTTCGATGCTTTTGATGCGGTGCTCATATTGATGCCCTTAATTCCCCATTGTTAGAAAACTTTAGGGGCGCACGGCCGCTCTGTCTATCTTCAATGCTCGGAGGTGCAGGTGAACTAAGGGATGTAAATATCGTCCCCAATGACCCAATCGATAATGACATCCGCCACCTCTACAGGTTTTTGATGCAGGACCCAGTGATCGGCATCTTCAATCTTGATGCGCTTTAGTTGGGCGCAATGGTCCTCCAACCCTTGGGTGGCTTGTGGCAACAATGCCGTATCGTTCATTCCCCAGATAAGCAGGTGGTCACAATGTACCTTTAGCTTTTCCACGGGCAAGGCTGGTAGATCGTCAATGGGGACACCCACATCTGCGACCTTCAAGGGCGAAGCGCGGTACCAGTTTGTCATGCCGCGCAACCGTCCATCGCGAGCCCATTCTTTTTTGTAGGCCTCTAGCCGTTCACCAACCAGCCAACTGGTGTCCATTTTGGCTGAAAAAAGACGGGTCATTTTGGCGAAGTTATCTGCTGCTAATGTTTCAGGGGATGTGTTGGATTTGATGAAGTTGATGTATTGGGACGCTTCAGATTGCGCACTGCCCTTGGCCAACTCCCTTTGGAACGGCACTGGATGCACGCCATTCGCGACGATCAGTCGGTTCAAAAGATTGGGATGGAACATGGCAAGTCCGTATCCCACGCTGGCACCCCAATCATGGCCCATAACGGCGACTTGGCCGCCTCCCACTAGATTGGTATCGATCAAGGCGACGATGTCGCTGACCAGTTTTGATAGGGTGTATTCACCGACTTCAGAGGGTGCCCAGCTTTGACCATAGCCGCGTTGGTCGGGCGCTATACAATGAAACATTCCTGATAGTTCACATGCTAGATCATCCCAAGCTCCAGAGTTTTCGGGGAAGCCATGCAACATTATCAATTTGGGAAGGTGAGGTTGACCCCAAGAGCGCACAAAGAAATCATATCCGTTGAGAGAAAGGGTGTGGGTTTGCATGGTGGGCCTTTCCCGACTTGACTGACTTTGTATTGTGGCGCTGGATTTTCGTACACCTGAAGCAGATCATAGCGGTAAGTTTCACTATTGGAATGAGAAGCTTCGAGAACTTGCTTTATGGGGGTAGGGCGGCTTTCAGAGGGTTTCTAATCCATAACTCAAAATAAGATCATTTATTTCGACGGAAATCTGAATGGCCCTCGTTCTAGTTAGGACATAAATAAAAAACTGAGGTCCAACATGCTTTCACGTCTTTAATTTTAAAGTCCGTACGGGCTTTGGTTTCTTTTCGCTTTGCCCGGAGGTTTGATGTTGGGGACTGCCCTTACGTCTGGTGATCCTCGGATCTTTCATGAATTGGTCCACCCGTCGGGGGAGTTTTCAGCACGCTTCCTAATCGTCGCGATGATGGCGACCCCGTTGGCAATGTTGCTGCGCGGATGGCGCGGCCCTATTTGGCTTAAGAAAAACCGACGCTATTTGGGTGTTGCCTCCTTTGGCTACGCTGCGCTCCATACCTTGTTTTATGTCATTGATAAGGGGTCAATGGCGGGGGTTATCAACGAAGTATCACGCTTCTATATTTGGACAGGGTGGATTGCATTCGTGATTTTTGTGCCATTGGCGGCTACTTCGACTGACTATTTCGTGCGGATTATGGGGCCGTGGTGGAAAACCCTGCAGCGTTGGACTTATGGCGCTGCGATTTTGACCTTGTTGCATTGGGCGGCTCTGCACAATTGGGAACACCCAACGTCTGCAATCGTACACTTCCTACTTTTGACCCTGCTTGAGGCCTACCGTGTTTGGTATTGGTACATCAAACCAAAGGCGCGTGCCGTTGCTGGATAGGCGGCTGATGACTGGATAATAATTGTCTGGTTACACTTTTCTAGATTGCCTTGTCAGCAAGCCTTGTTAAGGCTTGCTGCATGCGTTCAAAAACCATGTCATATCCCGCTCATGCTAAAGCTGTTGCTATCCTTGGCTTGCCATTGGTTGGAGGACACTTAGCGCAGATAGCCATTGGCGTGACAGACACTATCATGCTGGGGTGGTACGGTGTTGATGCGCTGGCGGCTGTCACATTGGCCGCCAGTTATTTTTTCGTTCTTTTTCTGATGGGAGCGGGATTTGCATTTGCGGTCATGCCAATGGTCGCAACATTTGATGCCGAAGAAGACGAGGTTAGCATTCGGCGCGTGACGCGCATGGGGCTGTGGCTGTCGATCGCTTACTCTGTCGCCATCATGCCTATTATGATTTGGTCTGAATCGCTATTCCTTTTCCTCGGACAAGAACCAACAGTCGCTGCAGACGCGCAACAGTATTTGCGAATTGCCGGATTTGGGATGTTTCCATGGTTGGTGGCGATGGTCATCAAAAGCTATTTGGCGGCACTTGAGCGCACGCAAGTTGTGTTCTGGATTGCGCTGCTTGCTACGGTTTGCAATGGATTAATTAATTACGCCTTGATCTTTGGCAATTGGGGTGCGCCTGAAATGGGCATTCAGGGGGCGGCTATAGCGTCTGTGTTTACCCAATTGATTGGTATGCTTGGGGTCGTTGTTTATGCGATCTTGGTTTTGCCTCAGCACCAGTTGTTTGTTCGATTTTGGCGCGCGGATTGGGAAATGTTGATGCGGGTGTTCCGCTTGGGTGTTCCGATTGGTTTTACGGGGCTTTCTGAAACGGGTTTGTTCACGGCGACAGCTGTTATGATGGGTTGGCTTGGCACCGTGCCGTTGGCGGCACATGGTATCGCGCTTCAATGCGCAGGTATCACGTTCATGCTTCATCTGGGCATTAGTAACGTTGCAACGATCCGTGCGGGCAATGCGTTTGGGCGTGGCGATCGCGAACATCTAGCAAAAGGGGCGTATGTCGTATTTGCCATGTCTTTGGTGGCAGCCCTGTTGGCGGTTGTTGGCTTTCTCCTTTGGCCAGAACCACTGGTTCTTGCGTTCATGCAGCCAAGTGAGCCTGCACGAGATCAAATATTGGTAATTGGCGTTGGCCTATTGGCAATGGCCGCACTGTTCCAATTGGTCGATGGCGCACAAGTCATTGCGTTGGGTTTGCTTCGCGGTGTTCAGGACACCAAAGTGCCAATGTACATGGCTGCGTTCAGCTATTGGGGGATTGGTATGCCGTGCTCATACATATTTGGGTTTGTGCTGGGGTATGAGGGGATCGGCGTTTGGATGGGTCTCGTGGTTGGTTTGGCGAGTGCTGCGATATTGCTAAGCGTACGCTTTTGGTCCGTTATCCTTGGTCGTGTAGGGACCGCATCTGAAATTGGTTAGGGTCGACCCTTAGCCCTTCATCAACCGATCGGCCTTTTTACGCACCAAAGTGCTGCGCAAATCATGCATGGCGAGAAGTAAGGCATCAGTGACCATATCGAGCTGGTCTGGGCTGGCTTTAGACTGCACCCACTGTGTTGTGAGGTTCAGATAATCAACCGCGCGGTGAATGTCGTCAATGTCGCGATTGGCAAGGATCGAAGCGCGTTCCTCCATCCATCCATGAATTCTGGCAAGGTCATCTTCGGACAGTCTGCGCTCACCATGGGGTTTGATCTCTCCATTGCGCATGTTGATGATGGCAATTTGATCCATCTCAATACGTCGCTGACGATTTTCTGTGTCGACGCGAAACACGGCAGCACCATTTTCACGAACACGGAAGTAGTAGTTGGGTAATTCACCAGCCATAATTTTTCTCAACTATTTCAATACTGCACAGAATTTAATTATGCGGGCACATGCTTCGGTAAGTGCCTCATCAGATGTAGCATAGCTGACTCTGAAATTTGGCGACAATCCGAATGCTGCACCAAAAACCACAGCGACACCAGTGTCATTCAGCAACGCAGTCGCGAAAGCTTCGTCATCGACGATTTTGACGCCACTGGGAGTTGTTTTCCCAATGAGGCCAGCAACAGAGGGATATACATAAAACGCTCCGTCTGGCGTCGGGCACGTAATGCCTTCGGCCTCGTTCAACATCTTCACAACAATATCGCGCCGGCGTACAAATGCCGCGTTATTTTGGGCGATAAAGTCATGTGGCCCGTTCAATGCTTCGACCGCAGCAAACTGGCTGATTGAGCATGGATTTGAGGTGCTTTGGGATTGAACTTTGCGCATTGCGGCGATCAACTCGACAGGACCCGCCGCATATCCAATGCGCCAGCCTGTCATTGCGTATGCTTTTGACACACCGTTTACCGTCAGCGTTCTGTCATGGAGGCGTGGTTCAACTTCGGCTGGGGTGCAGAATTGGAAGTCACCAAAGGTGAGGTGCTCGTACATATCGTCCGTCATCACCCAGACGTGTGGGTGGCGCATCAAGACATCTGTTAGTTCCTTTAATTCATCCCAAGTATAGCCTACGCCGGTCGGGTTGGATGGTGAGTTAAAAAGGAACCATTTCGTGTTGGGCGTAATCGCAGCTTCTAGCTGGTCCGCGGTCAATTTGAAACCGGTCTGCAAAGACGCTTCGGCAATAACTGGTGTACCACCAGCCAATAGCACCATGTCTGGATAGCTGACCCAGTAAGGGGCTGGGATGATAACTTCATCGCCCTTATTCAGCGTAGCCATGAATGCGTTGTAAAGGACCTGTTTGCCGCCGGAACTCACGGACACTTGGGACGGCAGGTAATCAAGACTATTGTCGCGTTTGAACTTGGCGCAAATCGCTTGCTTCAGTTCTGCAATCCCGTCCACTGCCGTGTATTTGGTTTTTCCAGATGTTATAGCGGCAATGCCGGCATCCTTAATATGCTGTGGGGTGTCGAAATCAGGTTCACCAGCTCCTAGGCCAATCACATCATGTCCTGTTGCCTTCAGCTCGGCGGCTTTGTTCGTCACGGCAATTGTTGGCGACGGTTTGACGCGGTCAAGAGTATCAGAGAGCAGTTTCATTGTGATCTCAGCCTTATAGGTTTAAATAAGACTTCAATAAGCGTGCTGATCAAACCGATCAAGCTGCATTGACGGGAAATGTCCCGATTAAGGATACTCAAATGTCAAACCCACAAGATGAAACGTCTGATTGGTACAGTCAGGATGCTGCAACCTTTGGAGACCGCGTTGCTGCGGCGCGGGAACAATCGGGCCTGACCCAAAAGGATCTTGCACGGCGATTGGGTGTGCGCACCAGCACAGTACGCAATTGGGAAGATGATTTATCTGAACCACGCGCGAACCGATTGTCGATGATGGCAGGCCTGCTAAATGTTTCGGTGATATGGTTGATCAATGGCAAAGGCGAGGGCATGGACTCTCCGCCTGACACTGGTGAAGTTACACCCGATATGCGAGCAATTTTAAATGAGCTACGCGAGATGCGTGCGGATATGGTTGCGCGCGCGGAGCAAATGGCGCGATTGGAAAAACGTTTGCGTCTTGTTATGTCGGAGAATGGTGAATGACCGAGCTTCCAGAATACCGTATTAAGCGTCTTGCGATGCGTTCCATGCGTCGCGGGATCAAAGAAATGGACATCATTCTTTCTGCATATGCGACTGAAAATTTGGCCAAGATGGATGACGCAAAAATCACGTTGTACGATCATCTGCTCGATGAAAATGACCAAGATTTGTATCAGTGGGTGACGGGGCAGGTTGTTGCGCCGGATAAATTCACACAGATGATCGCGGAAATTTCTGTTCAAATGCAGGGTGTTAAGACCTGATCTTGGACGTTTAACGGGTTATTGGTGAATTTGGCTCAGTTTGCAGTGAGAGAGCAGATTGAGTCGGAGACATAAATGAGCATTCAAGACCCAATGGCCCAGTCCATGAGCATACCCCAAGATAAGGGGTTTATGGGTGGGTATTTAGAGGCATTGTCGTTGGTAGAACGATTGCACCGATTGTTACTGGACGTCATCAAAGATGAATTTGAACGTGTCGGCGTTTTAGAGATTAATGCCGTGCAGGCCATGTTGCTATTCAACATTGGTGACAATGAGGTGACGGCGGGCGAGCTAAAAAGCCGTGGCTATTATCAAGGTAGCAACGTCAGCTTTAACCTTAAAAAGCTTGTTGAAATGGGCTATATGCACCATCAGCGATGCGAAATTGACCGTCGGTCGGTTCGGGTGAAGTTGACGGATCAAGGGCGTCAAGTTCGCAAGGTGGTGACCGAATTGTTTGAACGCCATGCCGATGGATTGCAAAATCGTGGTGTTTTAGGGCATGAAGGTTTGGAAAATATTACCTCATCTTTGAATCGCGTCGAGAGATATTGGACCGATCAAATCCGCTACATCTATTGATCGATCTTGGCGACGTGTCACCGACAAGGGTGTCGATGGTACTTTTTCTGGTGGTTCAAAACGTGAATTAGATGTTTCTGTTTGATGCTTGTAAAGTGCACGGATGGCCTGCATCGCCAGTTCGCGCTCTAGTTTGCGCCGCATAGCGCGTTCGTAATCTTCGAACCCTTGTGCGACCTCGATAAAAGCGCCAGGGCCGCGAATGACCTCGTTTTGATAGTAAGGGATCAGATTTGTTTCGGCCTCAAAATCGGCGGCGTTTATAACCAATCCGTTTACTGTAACTGCGTCAAAGGGAAACGCCTTGTAGGCTGAAGAGGGGGGAAATCCCTCGTTGTTCTCTCCATCGCCTGCCATATCCAAAGTCTGACGCAGGCAGGCTGGGGCGCGTTTGAACATGCCTGCACCATAGCCCAACGCGTATCCCATTGCCGTGGGGAATTCAGTCTGACTTCGAGCGCTTGCCGCAAGGGTTTGAGCTGCGAAAAGTAGATCGCTTTGATTGTTGATCAACGTCCAATCTAACAAGACTTTTTGGTTATAACGGCCAGACAATTCGAAAACGGCCAAGGCGACGGGCAAATCGCTGGAAAAGAATGCTCTGGTGACTTCAGGTGCAGTCAGTGCCGCGACCATCCCGCCGCGCTGTAAAGCATCTTCTGCCTGATCGACTGAACTGGAAACATCCATGGCAAGCAGAAGGGCCAAACGACATTCGATTGCCTGCGCAGGCAGAGCACCAAGGGTAAGGAGTGTCGCAAGCACAAAACGTAACATCATCAGTTTCCTTTGGCTAACGTCGCTGGAAATTAGATCACCAGTGTCCCGTGTTCTCCATGCTAGCCCATGGCTCTGCTGGTGCCAATCGCTCGCCCGCCTGAAGTAATTCAATCGATACGTTGTCAGGGGTGCGGATGAACGCCATGTAGCCGTCGCGCGGGGGGCGATTAATAGTGACCCCGTTGTCCATCAAGGTTTGGCATGTTTTATAAATATCATCGACAGCATAGGCGAGGTGGCCAAAATGACGGCTGTCGGATGGAAGCCCGTCGTCGCCGTCCCAATTGTAAGTAAGCTCGACGGGGCAGTCTTCATTCCCAGGAGCAGCCATGAATATCAACGAAAAACGCCCACCCTCGCTTTCATGGCGGCGCGTTTCTTTCATCCCCAGAAGTTCAAAAAAGGCGATCGTTTTTTCAAGGTTGGCAACGCGTATCATTGTATGAAGGTATTTAAGGGGCATCGTGCTTTCCTTTGTGTTTATTGGATACATGTAGCACGGGGATCAGAGTATACCAGTCATCACTTAGAATTTTGATTGTATGCTCAGCGATACTGACATTTCGTTGCTGTTGAAACGGCTGATGTTGGATGATTTGCGACCTGTTTGAACTTGAACCGATGGGACAAACCCAGCGACATCCAGCTTTGTGAAAACCATGGTCACATTGCCAGTCACAGACATATCGCTTCGACCGCCTTCAACGGGTCCAAATATGGAAAATCCTTCGTAGTGTGTATAGCCTAGTGACAATCCGGTGCTTACTTTTATGGATGCAACTGGCTTTGCAAAACTGTAGTTAATGTTGGCGACTGCAGATTGATTTGAAATGTTACGTCCATCGCTCGAGATGTCCTGCAAACTGATTCCAAAACTCAGATGATTCCCATTGTCTATGCGGTGGTGCAGTGGGGCAGAAACTTGCGATCTCGTCAGGTCATTCTTTGGTGCAATGTCAGACCAACGTTTTTCAAGCAGAGTGCCCAAGGACAACCGCGTTTTTGGCGCTAATCTGAAACTAGGGCTGAAGCCAACTTGGCAAAAGGTATAGTTTTTATTTTGGCCAGACCAAGTATTTCCCAGTTTGGCCGAAAGTGTAGCAACCGCGCCTGCTGTCCCCAATGCAAAGCGGTGATCGATGCCGATATCTGCATATGTGGAACCAAGATCAGAGTTTTTCAATTGGCGTGAAAATGGATCCGAAGCCATCAGCGCGCGCGCCTCAGAGGAAAGCGACACTGTGTTTACATAAACCCGCGCACGCGCATCTGTTCTAGAGTTTGCGTTCTGGTTCAACCTGTATCTCAATTGCAGGTCAGTTGTCGCCACAATGCCAGAAAGTGCTCTGCTGGAGGCATTGATATACCCCAGTTGCGGGGTCCCATTGACCAAATTTTCTGATGAATTTGCCCCGTTGTTTCGGTTGTCAGAGGGCGAGGCCGAAACACTAATGTTAAAGCTAAGAGGATTTGCCGCGCGAATCTTGGCGTAATCCGCTGCAAGCAATTTTGCGCTTTGTTCATTGGGCTCGTGGTTTGCAGTGCGGCGCAACCAAAATTGGGCTGCATTGTATTTTTGGTTATGAAAAGCGAGTGACCCGGCATTGAGTGCAGCAGAAAAGGACTCAGCTTTTCCATCGCTATATTGATAGGCTAGACGGGCGGCTGCCTTGGCCAATTTGGGATGGCCTAGCTGAGCATGGGCTTGGATCAGTATTGTATAGGCATGTGAATCCGTTGCATCCGCTAGCAATAGACCCATCGCGAGTTTGCGGGCCAGCTCGAATTCATCGACGTCGAGGGCCCGCAACGCGATTTGACGTGCGTCTTGGACCGAAAATTCTAGTGTATCTGATTGAGCTGTCGCTTTCGGGGCATGCACCACTAAAAAGCAAAGAGCGATGAGGGTGGAACTCAGCTTGTGCTGGAAAATTGTGTCGCCCCTTGCTTAATCAGGCAGCGAGTTTGTGCAAATTGTGCCGGTATCACCTATTTCGCAAAGATCCAAAACAAACACACCGTATTCGATTTCATTTTCGTAGGCATCGGTGAAGGTTTCAAACCGCGTCCCACCAGCCAAAGCCTGACCGGCATCACCACCAATGATCCCAGCAAAGTCACCGATTGTCAGAGTATTTCCTTCATTTTCGATCTTACCCGCGAATGAACCATCGTCTGCTAAAGTGCCTTCAACAAGAACGATATTGCCTAGCCCAAGATATCCAGGGTCATCGTCGAAAAAAGTGGTGGTTTGATCCAACACGGCTGTTCTGTTGTATATCCCACCCTCAACGGCCTTGTCGTTCAGATCTACATTCACAAACATCAGGCCGCGTACATAGCCCGATTGTTGCGGGGGGGGGTGATATCTGGGTCTACCGTTCCCGTTAGTGGTTTAAGATCGGTGACGGGCCCACCCACGTTGATGTTGATACCCGCGGCATAGGTCCCGTGATAAGTTACATCGAACCGACTTGGGGCGACAAAGGCGCCGTCGCGTTCGTAGAATGTACCAGAGAAAAATTTGTTAAATTGTCCGCCGGTCATGACGACACCAGCCTGCAAACCTGCACGGCTTGCTACAAATGCTGTGGAGTGGCGGCCCAAAGCATCATTTTGTTGTGTAAAGGTCGTGTATCCCTCTACGAATGCGCTATATTTTGGGTTGTCGTCAGGGTCATCCTCGTGAAGTCCTTCAGTGTTATTTCTTTAAACCCATCCGCGACATACCGATACTCGTTGACTGCAGATGTGCCATCTTGGGTTAGCCCCGTGACCGTTAGTGTCTTGTTTTCTGCATCGAAAGAAATTCGTTCCACATCGTTGGCAATGACGTCGGGAACGCCTGATGAGACCGCTGTTGGTACCGTCGTCGTTGTCGTCGCGGTGCCGGTGTCGGTCGCTGTGAACGGATTGGTTCCGCTGCCACCGCATGCCCCTACAACCAACGCCAAAGCGCAAACGCTTGTGAATCTTTTCATATTGCCGAACCTCTTCTGGGTCTCGAAATAACTGCCTCTTAAACTTTAGATCGACTTGTCTGTCGGAAAAGTCAACGATCACGTGGCTTTGTGAGGTGTTTCTAAGGCGCAACCGTGACTAAATAACGACCATGATATAGCGGTTCAAAAAACCTGCAGCGCTATATAAGGTGACGATTGTTAGATTCTGTACCTTTGCGATTAGCGTAAAGGCCAACGTGCCGGAGACCAGCATGAAACAATACCACGCCGCATTGCGCGAGATTTTGGAACTGGGCGAAGTCACGACCGACCGCACTGGTACAGGAACCACGTCACATTTTGGAATGCAAATGCGCTATCCACTGGCGGACGGTTTTCCGTTGGTTACAACAAAAAAAGTGCATTTAAAGTCGATCATTCACGAGTTGTTGTGGTTCCTAACAGGGGATACAAATATCCGGTATCTGAAGGAAAATGGTGTGCGTATTTGGGATGAGTGGGCCGATGAAAACGGTGACCTTGGGCCCGTATATGGCAAGCAGTGGCGTGCATTTCCGGCCTTCAGCGAACGCGGTTCAGTCGATCAAATCGAAGAATTGATAGCCAACATCAAAGCTACGCCGGACAGCCGCCGTCTCATCGTATCGGCGTGGAACCCGGGTGAAATTGGCGAAATGGCTCTGCCGCCTTGTCACACCATGTGGCAAGTTAAAATTATCGGCAAAAAGATGCATTTACAACTGTATCAGCGCTCTGCCGATATGTTCCTTGGAGTGCCATTCAATATCGCCTCTTATGCATTGCTTTTGCAAATGTTGGCGCATGTGACGGGTTACGAAGCAGGTGATTTCATCCATACGTTGGGAGACGCACATGTCTATTCAAATCATATGGATCAGGTTGAATTGCAACTATCGCGCAAGCCTAAACCGCTACCAACAATGCGGATCAAGCGGGACGTGACATCTATCTTCGACTTCAAATTTGAAGATTTTGAGTTGACGGGATACGACCCTGATCCGCTGATCAAGGGGGATGTGGCGGTATGATTACTTTAATCGCGGCACGCGCTCGTGGAAACGTGATCGGCAAGGATGGCGACATGCCGTGGCACTTGCCCGAGGATTTGAAGTACTTCATGCGCGAAACGATGGGCGGGGCGATGATCATGGGACGCAACACGTGGGACAGCCTGCCAAATGCGCCGCTGAAAAATCGACTGAACATCGTAGTGACGTCCAAAGGATGCGCGGCAGAACATTGCGTTGGGTCCGTCGACGAGGCAATCACGCTTGCGACCACCCTCGGTTATCATCGCATCTATGGTGTAGGCGGGGCAGGTATATATGCTGCGATGTTGCCAATGGCGGATCGATTGTGCCTGACAGAGGTCAACCTTGAAGTCGAAGAGGCAGACACGTTCTTTCCGCCCTTTGATGGGGCTGAATGGCGTCTGAATACGCAAACTGAAATCAGAACAGACGAGCCGCGGTGCATCGCTGGAGAATGGGTGCGGGTTTAACGTTACAGGCCATCCATGGCTGCGTAAAACGTATTTGCTATGAATTGGTTAGGGGCACCGTCGGAAGATCGTGAAGACAAAAATTCCGCCGACCTGTAGGTTTTAAACGGCCTATGGGGTGCAAACGGAGAGCCAATGCCTACAGCTATCCACCAATCACCTGATTCATATAGGCAACAACAGTCGCCTAATACGAGAAAACGCTAGACTTGGACCATATTCATCAGGCAATTCTTGACTAGATATAGTGGCAGTTGTCCGAAAATGAGGGAAGATATGCGTTTTAAAATTATTCTGGCGGCGGGTTTCGGCCTTGGGATGGCGGGCACCGCCCCAACATTGGCACAGGACTATACATCCGTTTCAGTGACACAAGTAGTTCTGACAAATGTGACAGTGACAAGCGGCAGCTACGCCGCACAGGCTTCTTCCCAAGGGGCTAAAATTTATCCCCACCACGGTGAGAACTTTTGCCCAGCGGGTCTTCAGCCAGTTACAATTTCTGGCGTTGTATGCTGCGGCGTGCCAAACCAGAACATGTCTTATCAGCAGGCCAAGATGACACCGGCTGCGCCTCGTAAAGTGGTGAAGCATCGCGTTGTTCGCCGCCAAGCGGCATGCCAAGTTGGCACAAAGGGCTGCACTTACGATTGATCCAAGGGTCACGTATTTGAGTTTTCAAGACCGGCGCGTTGGGGAACCTTCGCGCCGGTTTTTGTTTTAAAGAGGCGCGATATCGCTTGCCATTTGGCGTCCATCACGGCCTTCGGTCAAGTCAAAGCTGACTTTTTGATTGTCACTTAGACCTGTAAGCCCTGATTGTTCCACAGCTGAGATATGTACGAACACATCGCTTCCGCCATCATCGGGTGCAATAAACCCAAATCCCTTTGTGGTGTTGAACCATTTTACGGTACCATTCGGCATAGTTAACGCCTCCTTTTAGTCAATATTTACCCAAAATACGGGCCTTGTTTGGGGTAATCGGGAAGGCAAAATACCTTCCACTCCCAGAGATATATTTTGTTCGAATCGACTGAAAATCAAGAAAAACTGCGTGATATTCGCAAGTGATCGAGCTAAGTGTCAGGAAACAATGAGGAATATCATGAAGATATATGGCTTAAAAAATTGTGATACTTGCCGCAAAGCCCTTAAGGCGTTGGCCCATGGGGAATTGGTTGATGTCCGTTCTGATGGTGCAGCTGCTGATGTGATGGAGAAGGCGTTCGCTCAATTTGGCGACGCATTGTTGAACACGCGCTCAACCACTTGGCGTGGATTGTCAGAAGACGAACGCTTAGGTGCGCCGCTTGATTTGATCGCGCAGCATCCGGCGTTGATGAAGCGCCCGCTGATTGTGGATGGCGATAAGGTGTATTTGGGTTGGACGAAGGATGTGCAGGACATCCTCTTAGGATAAAAGCCATGATGACATGGATAGCATTGTTGCGAGGTGTGAATGTTGGCGGCAGGAATAAACTACCAATGCAAGCCCTGCGCACTTTGCTTGAGGCGCATGGTCTTAGGAATGTCCGCACCTATATCCAGAGCGGTAATGTAGTTTTTGAAAGTAATGAGAGCAATTCCGAAGCGCTAGTGACCCTCATCAGCGGCTGTATCGATATTGATTTTGGGTTTCGCCCACCGATAATATTGGTAACGCGAGATGCTTTGACGGCCGCGATTGATGGATGCCCCTACCCAGAAGGCTTTCAAAACCCTAAGGTCGTCCACTTGTTTTTTCTGACTACGCCGGTTTGGGAGGCTGATCTTGGGCCTTTGGAAAGTGTACGGCGGCCATCTGAGCGCTTTGCGCTCGTTGGCCAGGTGTTCTATCTCTTGACGCCAGATGGCTTCAATCTGTCGAAGGTTGCGACAAAAGTAGAACGGGTACTAAACGTGTCGATGACGGCACGAAATCTACGTTCAGTTCTTATGATCGCCGAACTTTCAAAACCTTAACTACCTAAATGCAAAAGGCCCCGCTCACCAGAACGAGGCCTTTTTGTCGAATTTATATCTTTAGCGCAAATCTGGCGGTGTCGATTCAATAGCCAATGCAGCTTTGACATCATCAAATGCCTGAACAGACGTCTGTTTCTCACCCAGTCGCCGTACAGTCAAAGTGCGTTCTTCGACTTCACGTGCGCCAACGGCCAAGATCACAGGTACTTTGCCAACCGAGTGTTCACGGACCTTATAGTTGATCTTTTCATTGCGAACGTCGGCTTCTGCACGCACACCCAAAGCATTCAACGCTGCAACAACTTCATGCACATAGTCGTCCGCATCCGAGATGATGGATGCCACAACAACCTGACGCGGGGCCAACCAGAACGGCAGCTTGCCAGCGTGCTCTTCGATCAAAATACCAATGAAACGTTCGAACGATCCCAGTGTTGCGCGGTGCAACATGAACGGCTGGTGCTTGTTACCATCTTGGCCAACGTATGACGCATCAAGGCGCTCTGGCATGTTGCTGTCGACCTGCAATGTACCACACTGCCAGTCACGTCCGATCGCATCGGTCAACACGAACTCAAGTTTGGGTCCGTAAAAAGCGCCTTCGCCTTCTTGGATATCGTACTCGTAACCGGCCGCTGTACAGGCGTTGCCAAGTGCTGTCTCCAACTGGTCCCAGATTGCATCAGAACCAATCCGCTTTTCAGGGCGGGTGGATAATTTGATGGCCCAGTTGGTAAAGCCCAATTCGGCGTAAATCTCTGACAGGAACTCAATGAAGATCTTTGTTTCTGTTTCGATTTGCTCTTCAGTACAGAAGATATGTCCGTCATCTTGGGTGAACCCGCGTACGCGCATGATACCGTGCAAGGCACCTGACGGTTCATAGCGGTTGCACGAACCAAATTCAGCCATCCGCAAAGGTAAATCGCGGTAGGATTTCATACCTTGGTTGAAGACCTGAACGTGGCATGGGCAGTTCATAGGTTTCAGCGCGTTGACTGTTTTTTCACGTGCATGATCCTCGTCCACTTCAACGATGAACATGTTCTCTTGGTAGCTTTCCCAGTGACCCGATTTTTCCCACAGTTGACGGTTCACAACTTGTGGTGTGTTCACCTCAACATAGCCACCTGCGCGCTGACGGCGGCGCATATAGTCTTGCAACTCTGTATAGATGCGCCAGCCGTTCGGGTGCCAGAAAACTTGGCCCGGGGCTTCTTCTTGCATGTGGAACAGATCCATCTCGCGGCCCAACTTGCGGTGGTCGCGTTTCGCGGCTTCTTCCAGCATGTTCAGGTGCGCTTTGAGCTTTTCCTTGCCAGTGAAGGCCACGCCGTAGATGCGTTGCAGCATTTCGCGGTCGCTATCACCGCGCCAGTATGCACCAGCAATGGACATCAGTTTGAAGCCGTCACCGGGCACTTGACCAGTGTGTTGCAGGTGCGGGCCACGGCACAGGTCCTGCCATTCGCCGTGCCAATACATGCGCAGCGGTTCATCCCCTGGAATGCCCTCAATCAGTTCAACCTTATACGGTTCGCCGCGGTCTTCGTAGTATTTGATCGCAACATCGCGGTCCCATACTTCGGTGCGCACGGGCTCGCGTTTGTTGATAATCTCTTTCATCTTCTTTTCGATGGTAATCAGGTCTTCGGGGGTAAATGGCTCTTTGCGATCAAAGTCATAGTACCAACCGTTTTTGATCACAGGACCGATGGTCACTTTGGTATCGGGCCAAATCTCTTGCACCGCGCGGGCCATAATGTGGGCCAGATCGTGGCGCACAAGTTCATTGGCTTGCTCATCGTCTTGCATGGTGTGCAGAGCGATGGTGGCGTCTTCATTGATTGGCCAAGAGAGGTCCCAATGTTCGCCGTTCACTGTGGCACTGATCGCCTTTTTGGCGAGGGATTTTGAAATGCTTTCGGCAACTGCTGCTGCTGTGATGCCAGCGTCATATTCACGTGCATTGCCGTCGGGAAAGGTAAGGGAGACTGATGCCATTTGGGCACTCCTCGTCAGTTTGGCGCCTACGAAACGCCCGGTTGCGGGTTATGTGGTTCCCCGCTCTTTTGCCCAAAGCGTCTGGAGGGGTCAAGGCCGAGGGGATGATCAAATCGGACTTCGTGTTTACGGGACACATTTCGGATTGCGTCAGGCCGTCTGCGTGTCGCATTATCCACCGGAATTCAGGGGGCCAGTCATGTCAGAACCACAGTACTTAAACACGCCGCAAGGCCGCCGCATCGGATATCACCGTTCAGAAGGGGCTGGCCCGTGGCTTGTCTTCTTGGGTGGTTTGAAATCTGACATGGAAGGCACGAAAGCGATCCATCTCGAGGCGTGGGCTCGTGCGCGAGGACAAGCGTTCTTGCGGTTCGATTATTCTGGCCATGGCATCAGTTCTGGCACCTTTGAAACGGGATGCATAGGTGATTGGGCTGAGGATACCTTTGCTGCGATCGATGCTTTGACAGAGGGAAAGGTGGTTTTGGTGGGCTCCAGTATGGGGGGCTGGCAATCACTGTTGTTTGCGCGTGACCACACTGTCCGCATGGCCGGGCTGGTGACGATTGCAGCGGCACCAGATTTTACAGAAGACGGGTATTGGGCATCGTTTAGCGATTCACACAAGGCTGCACTCGAGGCAGATGGGCAGATCGAGTTACCTTCTGATTATATGGAACCTTACATTATTACCAAAAGATTGATCGAGGATGGGCGTAACCAGTTGGTTATGCGTAGCCCATTAGATTTACCGTTTCCTGTGCGCATGCTTCAGGGTACCGCTGATACCGCGGTCAGCACTGATTGTGCGGTAAGGTTGCAAGAACACGCAAGCAGCCCAGACATGCGCCTGACGTTGATCAAAGACGCAGATCACCGGTTCTCAGATGGACCATGCTTGGGGTTGATCGAACGTGCAGTGCTTGAAGTTATGGGAGACGCAGAATGAGGACGCTTGGCAAGTTCATCGGGCGCATCTTGTTTGCCCTGATCGTGGTGGGGATCACAATGTGGTTTTTGGGACCCTACGAAGATACCTCGTTTGAAACCACTTTTGACGAAAGCCTGTTGGACGATGGTGTTGACGCATATTTCAAAAGCCAAGAAATTCCGATCCTGAATATCCGTGAAGATAGTGAAAAGCGCGTGATTTGGGCTGGTGATGTGGAAACTAAAACGCCGCTCTCAGTGGTTTATCTACATGGTTTTTCTGCAAGCTCTCAAGAAATTCGTCCGGTGCCAGATGATGTTGCTTCGGCACTTGGTGCCAACCTTGTTTATACCCGCTTTCAGGGGCACGGACGCGACAGTGCCGCCATGGCAGACGGCACCGTTACGGGGTGGATGGCTGACGTTGTTGAGGCATTAGCTGTCGCGCGCCGCATTGGGGATAAGGTTTTGATCCTGTCAACTTCAACAGGTGGGACACTAACGGCCTTGGCATTGCATAAGCCTGAATTGCAAAAAGACGTTATGGGCGTTGTTTTCGTCTCACCCAATTTTGGTGTTAATAACCCCGCCGCTCCAATGCTTACTTTGCCTGCCGCGCGGTATTGGTTGCCATTACTGGTTGGGAAAACACGCTCCTTTGAGCCACTCAATGACGCTCAAGTGCTTCACTGGACCACAACTTATCCAAGCACGGCGGTGTTCCCGATGGCCGCGTCAGTCAACGCTGCAATTGCTTTGGATTATTCTGATGTAAAAATTCCAGCATTGTTCCACTATGCAAAAGGGGACAAAGTTGTTCGTTCTGACGTCACACAACGTATCGCTGCTCAGTGGGGAGGCGATGTAACGACCGTAAGGCCAGAATTGGGTGCAGGGGATGATCCATCCCAGCACGTTATTGCAGGCGATATAATTTCCCCGGGTCAAACGGCGCGCAGCGTTGCGGCAATTCTTGAGTGGTATGGAGAGTTATGATGATGCAACAACGCGTTAGCTTGATTACTTTAGGCTTAAAAAACATGGCCCAATCGGCCGCCTTTTACGAGGCGTTGGGATGGGCACGTGTTGATAGCCCTGACGGTGTTATTGCATTCGATCTTATTGGACAAACCTTGGGGCTGTACGCGCTGGATGCTTTGGCCAAAGACTTGGGGCTGCCTGTTGAGACATTGGGCACCGGTCGTATGACGCTTGGATACAATGTTGCGGAGAAAGCTGAAGTTGCTGCAATTATAACGAAAGCGGAAACCGCTGGAGGCACGATTCTCAAACCTGCGCAGGACGTTTTCTGGGGCGGGCATCATGGGTATATTGCAGACCCATAGGGGCATATTTGGGAAATTGCACATAATCCGTTTAGCCCGTTGGGACCTAACGGCGAATTCCAATGGAACGGTGCCGCCTAATGCGCCTGCCGCGCAGTATGTGGAGCTTGGAAATCTTTGGTCGGCAACGACTGTCTAAACACTTTTACATGCGCGACTTTATGTATTCAGAGATTAACGGCTTTCATGGTGTGCCGAAAGTGCCGACGCAGCCCGACCTTGTTTTGGAAAACGGCCGGCAATTTTGCACCCAA
>Ga0233426_10000373_pt1 | contig 48906 bp, 39 predicted proteins | sample SI_118_April2016_6_FD_179875 | JGI IMG/M metagenome (GOLD analysis project Ga0233426, IMG submission 179875) | Seawater microbial communities from Saanich Inlet, British Columbia, Canada - SI_118_April2016_10_MG | ecosystem: Environmental > Aquatic > Marine > Inlet | place: Canada: British... | reverse complement strand
GCGCTGTTCGGCACCATCAGTAACTGGCAGGCAAAATATATTCTCTGGATCCCAGCCCTTTTACTGGGCCTCTGTGGTGCTCTGCTGGCACCTTTGGGAAGGCAGCTGGGAGAGCAACTAAGTGCCAATATCCTTTTGCTCGGCTTTGCGCTACTGGCAATCTGTATCGCGGTACTGATGTGGCGGCAGGCTACAGGCTCCCCGGCTCAATCCGCAGTTGTTCGTGCCAATGCTGGCTCGGGTGACCAAGACTACAAACAGCCAATCTGCCGCTTTAATGATTCCAGCAGATTTAATCTCTCTGTCAGCTGCATAGTCGCTCTGCTGGCCAGCGGGACTGTTGTGGGTATCCTGAGTGGTTTATTTGGCGTCGGTGGTGGTTTTTTAATTGTGCCAACTCTGGTGTTTGTCGCTCAGGTATCTATGCGTCAAGCAGTGGCTACCTCGCTGTTAATTATTACCCTGATTAGCGGTGCCGGATTTTTTAGCTTTGCTCAACACAATGTGCTGGACTGGCAACTATTATCCTATGTGTGCCTAGGAGGTTTGTTTGGCATGCTGGCCGGTCGGCTGATGGCTAGCAGAATTGCCGGTGCTCTGCTGGAAAAACTCTTTGCTATAAGTCTGATTGCAGTGACATTGACAACTCTGGCCAGACAGCTTGGCTAATCAACAGAAGAGATTACAGAGGAATACAGGATGATTTTTAGACAGTTATTTGATCACGAGTCCTCCACCTACACCTACTTACTGGGAGACACTAACAGTGGCGAAGCACTTTTGATCGACCCGGTGATCGCCAATACTGACAGCTACCTCAGCCTGCTACAGCAACTCAACCTGACCTTGAAACTGTGCGTGGATACACATACTCATGCCGACCATATTACCGCGCTGGGCGCACTGCGCGAGCGCACTGGCTGTATCACCATGATGGGTGAACAGGCCATGGCAGACTGCGTCAGCCAGAGCTTTGCTCACTTAGATCAAATAGAGGTAGGCAGTATAAAACTTGAGGTGCTCTACACGCCGGGCCACACCGATGACTCCTACAGCTTTTATGTGCCCAAACAAGGCATGCTGTTTAGTGGTGACACATTATTGATTCGCGGCACCGGACGCACTGATTTTCAAAACGGTGATGCTTTGGCTCAGTATCATAGCCTCTGCCAGGTGCTGCTAAAACTGCCCGAAGACACCGAGGTTTATCCGGGCCATGATTACAAAGGCTGGTCAAAAAGCAGTATTGGCGAGGAAAAACAGCACAACCCTCGGCTGCAAGTCAGCAGTGGTGAGGAGTACGCCGCAATGATGGCAGCTCTTAAACTCCCCAACCCAAAACTGATGGATATTGCGGTGCCTGCCAATCAGGCCTGCGGCGAACCAGCCGCCTAGATCAAACTCTTATTTGGTCAGCTTCTTTTGCAGTGCCATGGTTTCCTGGGTGGCTTTTAATACGGTCAGCTCCGAGTTAGCCTGGCCAGTGCGGCCTATGGCATCAATCTGCCCGTAAAACCAATATTGCACGGCAAAACCAGCCATGGCGCGCAGGCTTTTTACTTTACCCAAAAACCCTAGCCAGCTTGGAAACAGAGATAGTTCATTTTCATAACGGGGCAATTCTTCCAGGCCTTCCATCAGCTGTTTGGGCGCATCGGTCATCACACACATGGGGCGACCCAGACCAACCACATCGGCGCTGCCGCTCTCAAGCGCCTGCTCCATCGCTAGTCGCTGACGGAAGCCGCCGGTGACCATCAGCGGGATACTGACTTTTTTCTGCATGGCCAGAGCAAAATCCACAAAGTAAGCCTCGCGCACCATAGTCGATTCGGCCACCTCCTGCTTTTCCTCTTCCTCCATTCCCTGCAGACCCAGCAGCTTTGGCTGCTCGTAGGTACCACCGGAGATTTCAATCAGGTCGACACCGGCCTGCTCAAGCCATTGCACCACTTGCAGGCTGTCCTCAAAGTCAAACCCGCCCTTCTGGAAATCAGCACTATTGAGCTTAACCGACACCGGGAAATCTGGCCCCACTGCCTTGCGCACTGCAGCTACCGCATCTAACAGAGCACGGGCGCGATTGGCCAATGTGCCGCCATACTGATCGGTGCGCAGATTGCTGCGCGGGCTTAAAAACTGGCTGAATAGATAGCCATGGGCAGAATGCACCTGAACACCAGTAAAGCCAGCAGCCTTAACCGCTGCTGCACAGACAGCAAAGCGACGTACAATCTCGGCAATCTCCTCTGCGGTAAGCGCTACAGGCTCACCAAACTGACCACCAGGCAATCCCAGCTTAACCGCCGAGGGCGCCTTGGGAGTTTTGTTGATAATTTTTTGCGTTTGACGACCCGCATGACTGATTTGCGCCCAAAAGTGGTTGCCATTGCGGGTGGCGGCCTTTGCCCAGCTCCCCAGTGCCGCCTGCATTTCTGCATTGGGTTCAGAATCGATCACCACATTGCCCGGGCGCTCAAGGTGGTCTTTGTCCACCTGAATATTGCCCGACAGCAACATACCTGCACCCCCATCACTCCAGATACCGTAGAGTCGTTCCAGCTCAGGAGTAGGCACCCCATCGCTGGTGGCCAGCCCCTCGGTCATTGCGGCTTTGGACAGTCGGTTGGGCAGCACAGCGCCACAGGGCAAGGTCAATGGTTGAGCGAGTAAATTTTTCATAGAATCATTTCTTGTTATTAGAGTTGGCTCAATCATAAAGGCGACTAATCCCCGTTGCTAGTCCTATTCTGCATACCTCACAGCAGTACTGCTTGGTCTAATTCTGGTCTTTACCCACTACAGCCAGAAATGGACACTTAACAGCTGAAATTTGCCCCAATACTGGCTGACAAGGAACCCCATGGAATTTTTACATTATCGCAATCTGGCCAAGACTGAAACTGAGTTCCCTATCAGTGAGGTATGGGGCCAGGGGCGCAGCATTTTTGGTGGTCTGACCGCCGCGTTGGTACTGGTGCACATTGAATCCAATGTTGAATTAACCGGTCGCGATCTGCGTACAGTGAATATTCACTTCTGCGGTGCGGTCATAGCGGACATACCCTGCGAGTTCCGCCACCGCGTGCTGTCTCAGGGCAGATCTGTGATTCAAATTGAAGGGCAGCTGCTGCAGGAGGGCGAAGTCAAAACCGAAATAGTCGCCTGCTATACCACCGACCGGATCTCAGCTATTGAGATCGACTTGCCGGTCAAAACATTTCCCGTTGCGGTGCAAGATACCAAGGAGATGAACTTTGAATTTAAACAGGGTTCAGCTCCCCGGTTTGTAGGCTACTTTGATCTTCGCCAAACCAATGACAACCTGCCCTTTACCGGCTCTGACCACAGCCTGATTACGGGTTGGATGCGCTTTGCCAAGCCCAGCGAAAGTCTCAATGACGCCACAATTCTGGCGCTGATTGATGCCTGGCCCCCGGCAATACTACCTATGATGACTTCCAGAGCGCCAAGCAGCACCATTACCTGGAATATTGAATTTATGCACCCCAGAGCATCTCTCAAGGTCGAGGATCTGCTCTATTATGAATGCGCGGCCATTCAGGCTGGCCGCGGCTATGCCCATACTGAGGGGAGAATTTACCACCCCAACGGGCAGCTCCTGGCATTAAGTCGCCAAATGGTTGGTGTTTACGATAAAGTGACCTGATAACATCAAATAACAATAAAAAAGTTGGGGCACGCAAGATGAGTAAACAACTACCCACTGCTCGCCAGCCACTGGCAGGGATTGAAGTCATTGAACTGTCTAATATGATTACCTGCTCACTGGCCGCGCAAACTATGGCGGCTCAGGGTGCTAATATTATTAAGGTCGAGCCACCGGTCGGCGGTGATCAGATGCGCCCTCTGGGTACCCAGAAAGGCGGTGTCTCCGGGTTCTTCCACAACTGTAATCGGGGCAAACAGTCACTGGCCATTGATCTCAAATCTGAAGCCGGGGTAGCAGCGGTAAAAAAACTCGCTGCCCGAGCCGATATTCTGCTGCATAACTACCGCCCCGGGGTAATGGACCGCCTTGGTCTCGGCTCCGATGTGCTGCGCCAGATAAATCCCGGATTAGTCTATGTTGCTGTCAGTGGTTTTGGTACTCAGGGTCCAATGGCCGACTTCCCCGCCTTTGACCATGTGATTCAAGGCCTGGCCGGATTTACCGACCTGCAGGCACCGGAGGATAATAGTTTTGACTTTATCCGCACCTTTATCTGCGACAAAGTAACTGCTTACACTGTCGCTCAGGCAGCAACGGCGGCACTGGTGGCTAGAGCTACCACCGGAGAGGGGCAACATATTGATATCTCCATGCTCCATGCCTGTATCTCCTTTATGTGGCCTGACGGCATGATGCACAGAACCTTAAAGGACGATGACAGATTTACCATGTCGCCGGGTTCAGAGTACTTTCAGACCATTAACTACTCCGATGGAGCAGTGGCTGTCGCTCCACTAAAAGATCACCATTGGGAGGCACTATTACCCATGCTTGGTTACCCGGAGTTACTGGGCACAGCGCCCTATAATTCTGTCCCCGCGCGCATGACCAATATGAAAGAAGTGACCCAGGTGCTAAAAAATCCCCGTCGCGATATTGGTGTTGAAGCGGCAATGGAAGTTCTGGTCGCTGCAGATGTGCCCTGCGCCCCCTGTGTACAGCGAGATAATTTAGAAGCCAGTGAACAGATAGCCGCCATTGGCGCCCTTGAAACCTATATCACCAAGGCCATGGGGAAACTCACTGTACCCACACCACCAGTGCAATTCGAAGGCGCGGCGGCATCCCAGGCTGAACCCAGTCCATTGCTGGGCCAACACAGCCGCAGCATTCTGGCAGAGCTTGGTTGGGATAATGGGGCTATCGATGATTTAATCCGCTCAGGGGCAGTCGCGGAAACGCCTCTACCCTAATGATAAACTGGGCAAAAAAACAGGGTGGTCGCAAAGCCAACGTTCTATTTGGGCTTTGGGCGGTGCTATTGACTGCGCCCTGGGTCTGGGCCAGTGGCTTTAGTCTGAATGATCAATGCCCGCCGAGCTTTGCTCTGGATAGCAACAACCAATGCCAGCTGCGCAACCTCTACCAATTTTATGACTCATTGCAGGATCAGGGGCTGGGTGGCCTGAAAACCGCCCTGCCCGACCATCGCGATGACTTTAGCCCGCAACAGATTGATCTGGGTCGACTGTTGTTTTTTGATCCAGTGCTGTCGGGCGATAAAGATCTATCCTGCGCCAACTGCCACAATCCGGCCCAGGGCTTTAGTGATGGTATGGCACGCAGTGTGGGTGCCAGTGGTCAGGTGCATTCCCGCTCTGCTCCCACTTTGTGGAATAGTGCTTTTCTCAAGTCATTGTTGTGGGATGCCCGAGCCAACAGCCTTGAACAGCAGGCTTTGGGCCCATTGTTCTCCGAGATAGAAATGGCCAATACCCCAAAACAGTTGCTGACCAACCTCAATCAGGTGGAAGCCTATCCAGCGCTTTTTGCCCAGGCCTTTCCCAGCTCAGAAGATGCATTGGTTATTGCCAATATCACCACCGCATTGGCTGCCTTCCAGAGTTCATTAATTAGTCTTAACAGCCCCTATGATCGCTATGCCCACGGGGACAGAAAGGCCCTTAATCCCGAACAACTTGAAGGACTCAATGTATTCCGCTCATTTGTGGCCCGCTGTTCCCAGTGCCACACGCCGCCACTGTTCACTAATCAGCAGGTGGCTGTTATTGGCACCCCGGAGCCCGAGGGCATGGCGAGAGATATTGGTGCCCAGGCCACCTTTGGGGCCGAGCGGTTACGAGGCGGCTTTAAGGTGCCAACCCTGCGCAATATCGCCCTTACTGCGCCCTATATGCACAGCGGAAGATTTGCTACATTGCGTGGGGCTGCGGAGTTTTATACCAAGGGTCGCGGCCATGCCGTGCCTGAGGGTGAGGAGTTATTGCTGCACTGGCATATCTCCGAACCCAACCTGACCGCCACTGAGTTGGATCGGCTAGTGGATTTTATGGGCGCATTGAGCGATGAAAGCTTTATGCCCAAAATCCCCGAGCAGGTACCCTCGGGGTTGCTGAATTAAAGACTGATATAAAAAAAAGAAACCATGATCTTACCAGTGGATCAGGAGAATAATAATGAATAATAAAATCAAAATCGTACTTGTGATTATTACCTTTGCCGGTGGCTGGATTCTCGGTAGCAATAACAATATTGCCCCGGTTATTACCAGTTCTATGGGTGGTGCCAGTTACGCCGGCGGCTATCAGGCCAACCAACAGCAGGCTGAGGGCGCAGTTGCGCTGCGCACCGAGCAGGGCCAGATACATGTGGTTAATGATGGCGACTCGATACAGGCCGCCGTTGAAACGGCTCAGCCCGGAGATACCATTCAGGTTATGCCCGGTACCTACTCAGAGACAGTGTATATAGATAAAGATGATATCCACCTGCTGGGTGTGATTCAGGGGGGCGCGCGGGCCACCATGGATGGTCTAGGCAAACTCAATGATGCCATTCTCTACTCTGGCAATAATATCGTCATCGAAAACTTCCGCATCACTAAGTACAAAGGCAATGGCATTATGGGCCAGGCCGGTAATAACTTTGAGATCCGCAACAATGTGATTGTCGACACAGGCATCTACGGCATCTTCCCCCAGCTGGGTACCAACGGCCTAGTTGAACACAATGTGGTTTCCGGTATTGAAGATGCGGCCATCTATATTGGTATGAGTGACAATATCCATGTGGCTTACAATGAGGTGTTCGACAGTGTTGCCGGCATCGAAATTGAAAATAGCCGCCATGCGGTGGTTGAGCACAATAATGCCCATAACAACACTGGCGGCATTCTGGCTTTTGTCACCCCCGGCCTGCCGATTAAAACCACCTATGATGTGATTATCCGCAATAACTTTGTGCTGGATAACAACACCCCCAACTTTGGTGCCCCGGGCTCTATTGTCTCTGGTATTCCGGCGGGCACTGGCATTCTGGTGATGGCTGCCGACGATGTGATTATTGAGGGCAATATTATTTCCGGTAATAAAACCGCCGGCATTATTGTCAATGACCACAGTTTTGCTACCACTATCACCATGGATGTGGAGTCGGATCCCAACTCCGACCGCACCATGATTCTCGACAATGTCATGCTCAACAATGGCTATGACACCATCGCCGAAGTCAAAGCCGTAGCACTGACCGAATTGCACACAGGTCTGGTGGATATAGTCCATGTGGGCTCCAGCGAAGGCAGCTGCATTATTAATCGTCATCGCTACAGAACAGTGGGCATTAGCGACTATGCTGACTGTGACTTTACCAACACCGACAACATAGATAATTACCTGCTTGCGGGCGGTGCGGAGCGCCGGGTGATTCATCCCTCAGAGCGTGGTGAGATCGCCTATCTGGGTGTCTGTACTGGCTGCCACAGCTACACAGGCCGACTGATTGGCCCGTCGGTTGAGGTGATTCAGGCCATGTACGCAGGCAATCCGGAAGGGCTGGTGGCCTATATCAATGCACCGGTCAAAGTGCGCGATAACTTCCCGCCGATGCCCGCCCAAAACTATCTGGATGCCGAGACTCAGATGGCCGTGGCTGAATATATGCTGGCTCTGGAGAAATAGGCCTCTGGTTATCTACAAAGGCGTCTGCCATCCCAGCCTCTGTGAGGTAATACCTGGCAGACTAATCAATAACAATAATAAAGAGAACAAGCATGCCAAGACAGATTCTGGATCATAAAAATATCCATCCCGCAGTGCAGTCCACAGTGGCAGATAACCATGCCGATATAGTGGCCGAAGTGCAGCTGGCTATCAGCAACAACAAAGTGGTTATTGTCGGCATGGCCCAGAACCCGGCACCCAAAAGAGCCCGCAAGGTGCTGGATGAACTTGGCGTAGAGCACGCCTATTTGGAATACGGCAACTATTTCAGTCTCTGGCGGCGTCGCAATGCACTGAAAATGTGGAGCGGCTGGCCCTCATTCCCGATGATTTTTGTCAATGGGGTATTGATTGGCGGCTCCAGTGATATGCGCGCACTTATTGCCAGCGGCGAATTTACCGCGCTGCTGAAGTAATCAGTACGGCTCTGGATCTGGTTAACCTATTTTACTGCGGGAAACATCGATGAACACTAAGACTGTCGATAGCAACGACACAGACAAAAAAATCGGTTTTTGGCGTGGCTGGTCCATTGCCGTAGGCTGCGCCATCGGCTCAGGGGTATTTATGATGCCCACCTTGCTGGCTCCCTACGGCATGCTGGGCATGGCCGGTTGGCTGGTTGCCGGTGGCGGCACGTTGCTGGTGGCCCTGTCCCTGTCACGGCTGGTGCGGCGAATCCCCAAAATTGGCGGGCCCTATGCCTATGTTCACGAGGGTCTTGGTCATTTTGCCGGTTTTCTGATTGCCTGGACCTACTGGATTGCCTGTATTGCCGCTGTATCAGGTATCGCCATTGCCTTTGTCGGCTATTTGGGCGTATTTATTCCAGAGATCACCAACTCCAGAATTCTGTCCCTGGTATTTGCCCTGGGGCTGATCTGGACCATATTTGCTCTCAATATCCGCAGTCTTGAGGACAGCAGCAAATTCCAGGTGGTATCCACCATTCTCAAGATACTGCCCTTGCTGTTTATGATTGTGATGGGCTTTGCCCATATGCAGCCGGACAACCTGCCCGAATATAATCCAACAGACCTGCACCCGGCTGCACTCCTGGCCACGGTCACCACATTGGTTATGTGGTCGTTTGTCGGCATAGAAACCGCCTCTGTGCCAGCCCACAATATGACCGAACCCGAGAAGACCATTCCAAAGGTGTTGGTGGCTGCGGTGCTAACAATTCTAACCATCTATCTGCTGGTCAGTTTTGCCATTGCACTGGTTGTGCCCGCAGATGAACTGATGGTCTCCACCGCACCTTTTGCCCTTGCCGCCACCAAAATTATGGGGCCTGTGGGTGCAGCACTGATTACCTTCGGGGCATTGATTTCCACATTGGGGTCACTCAATGCCAATGCATTGACTGCCGGTAATGTCGCCCTGGCGGCGGCAAAAGATAATCTGTTGCCAGATCGATTTGCCATTATCAGCAAAAGCGGCACACCGAGTTTCGCCTTTGTAATCTCCGGGCTATTTGTCAGCGTTTTGCTGTTTCTGAACTACACCAAAGGGTTAGTGGCTGCCTTCACTTTTATGGCTATGCTATCGACTCTTTCAACCCTGATGGCCTATGCATTTTGTGCAGTAGCGGAATTTTATTTTCTTAAAAATGATCGCCCTGGGCCCGAGCGCAGCAAAGCCATTGGCCTTTCGATAGCAGCGTTTTTGTACGCCTTCTTTGCCATCTGGGGTGCAGGAACAGAGATTGTATTTTATTCCTTTATGTTGATTTTAATCGGCATGCCAATTTACGCTCTGGTAAAAAAATAATAACGGGAAAAGTCATCCGCCTATGTCCAGATTTAATGAATATTCCACTATCGCGCAGGTTGCTATTCGCACTGCGGCCAATGCCTTTGTCAGTACAGCGCAGCTAGAGCAGCAATGGCAGCCCCTACGCTTTCATGAACAGCCGGATCTGGATGAAGCCAATATTGAGTACCACCAGTTTAAACAACTGCTGGCTGCCGCTGGTGCAGAGATCATTGAATTGGCCGCGGCAGATAATCTCACCATAGACAGCATCTATACCAGAGACAGCATACTGGTCAGCCCCAATGGTTTAATTCTGTGCAATATGGGCCGCGCCAGCCGCACCCCGGAAGCAAAAATTAATGCCGCTGCCTATCAGGCTCTGGGCCATAGGGTGGCCGGTCAAATCACTGCACCAGGCACATTGGAGGGGGGCGATTTTATCTGGCTCGACGACCAACATGCCGCCGTGGGTCTGGGACCGCGCACCAATGCCGAAGGTATTCGCCAGTTAAAGGAGCTACTGGGGTCCGATGTTGAGCTTCATGTGGTCGAACTGCCAGAGCCCGACCATCCGGATGATGTGCTGCACCTGATGTCAATTATCTCGCCCATTGATGCAAATTTAGCCCTGATATACAGACCATTTATGCCCGCCAGCTTTATTGCCTGGCTGGACGATCTGGGCGTAAAATTTGTCGATGTGCCGGAGCGGGAGTATCCCATTATGGGCTGCAATGTTCTGGCCATAGCACCACGCAGTGCAATTATGCTGGAGAATCTGCCCGGCGTGAAAAGCGGCCTGGAACAGGCAGGCTGCACTGTCGCCACTTACAAAGGTCTGGAAATCAGCCGCAAAGGTGAAGGCGGCCCCACCTGTCTGACCAGACCATTAAAAAGACTATAACCATGAGTACCAACTATCAAAGCCTGCCCAGTTGGGCCTACAACAGCGAAGCCTTTTTTGAGCTGGAAAAACAACATCTGTTTCTGGGTAGCTGGCAGCTGGTCTGTCATTTATCCAATATCCCCAACAATGGCGACTACTTTACCTTTGAACTGTTTAATGAGCGGGTAATGGCCATCCGCGGACACGACGGTGCAGTGCGAGCCTTCCACAATGTCTGCGCCCACCGCGCGGCGCGACTGTTGGACGGAGACTCTGGCAACTGTGGCAAGCGCCTGACCTGCCCCTATCACAACTGGGGCTATGACCTTGAGGGCAACCTGACCAACGTGCCCTACCGCGATCAGTTTGTGGACTTTGATGAAAGCCAAAATGGCTTGGTGCCCGTGGAGATGGAAATCTTTCAGGGCTTTATTTTCGTGCGTCTAAAAGCTGCGGATGGCCCTAGCGTAGCTGATCAATTTGCCCCCTATCTCGAGGAAATTAAACCCTACAGATTCGAGGAACTTGAGCCTATGGCCCGGGTGGTGATGCGCCCGCGCAATGTAAACTGGAAGCAGATTGCCGATAACTATGTGGATGCACTGCATATTCCTATTGCCCATCCGGGACTCTCGGCGCTAGTGGGCAACAGTTATGGAGTAGAAGTGGGGGGCGATGGCGGCTATATCCACAAGATGTGGAGCGATGTGCGCAAGACCCGAAAAAACACCTTATCCAATCGTCTCTATGATCAGGTGCTGCCGACCATGGATCACCTGAGTGCCGACAAACAACGCCACTGGGTGTACTACAGACTGTGGCCCAATTTGGCCTTTGATGTGTATCCAGAGCAGATGGACTTTATGCAGTTTATTCCCATCAGCGCCACCACAACCATGATCCGCGAACTGCCCTATGCATTGCCCGATGATCGACGGGAAGTGCAGATTGCCCGCTATCTTAACTGGCGAATCAATCGACAGGTCAATGCGGAGGACACAGATCTGATCAGTCGGGTACAGGATGGTATGGGCACCAGTGGGTACAGCTCAGGGCCATTGGCAAAAACCGAAGTCTGCCTAATAGACAGCGCAGAAAAGATTCGCACCGCGATGCCGGTATCAAGATTAAGCCAAAAGCCTGAGGAACAGGATATGGCAGCGATCAATCAACAGATGCTGCTGTAGCCTCTACCTGGCGACGGCAGTACCCCAGTAATTATAGCCGGCGAATCTGGGCGTGCTGGGCAAATACATTTGCTCCATAGATTCAATCTTAAATCCCGCCTCGGTAATCAGGGCGGGAATATTGCGATTGAGATGGCAGCCTCCGGCAATTTTTCCCCAGTAAGGGTCGATACGATTCTGCCATTTCGAGACATTGGCATCTGGTGCCAGTCCGTGCTCGCAGAAAATCATTTTGCCCTGGGGCTTTAATACCCGCAGAATTTCTTTGTTGGCGGTGGCCACCTCTGGAATTGTGCACATGGTGTAGGTGACCAATACTGTGTCCACATGGTTGTCTGGCAGCGGAATCGCTTCAGCACCGCCGAGTATAAATTCCACCGGAATGCCTTTGTCAGCCGCCACCTTGAGCGCCATACGATTGAGTTCTTCCGAAGGGTCCAGACCAAGGATTTTATCCACCTTACTGCTATCGTAAAAAGGAATATTGAGGCCAGAACCAATGCCAACCTCCAGTACCAGCCCCTCAGCCATGGGCACTACTTTTTCACGCTGATACAAAATTGGCTTTGAGCCACAGGCGCAATTTAAAAAGTGCGGCAGAATATATTTATCATAAAAACCCATAACCAGTACCCCTGATATTTCTATCTGCTTGCTCTAATATAAAAAGCGGTTCTAAGGGCACAGCTTTACTGACCCAGAAACTGCTCCGCCGTTAAGTCGTAGCAAGTGCTGTCCAGATCAGCGACCAGCTCCAGACTGGCCTTGGCTTTTGGCAGTTCATAGCGAAAGAAAAAGTTTGTCGCTGCCAGCTTGCCAGCATAGAAATCTCGATCAGAGCTCTCGCCCTTAGCCATACCCGCAGAGGCCGCGACAGCCTGAATCAACCACATCCACGCAATAACAGCATGTCCCATGGCGTCGAGGAAGATAGTCGCATTGGCCAGAGCCAGAGAGTTATCATCACAGGCAACCACGGCAGCAATGGTCTGCTCAACCTGATCCAGGGTGGCGTTCAACTGGGTACAATAACTGGCCAACTCCGGGTAGGCTGAGGCCGAATCAATAGTGGCCTGAACTTCCTCACGCAAAATCGCTACCGCAGCACCATTGTGCATTTGCACCTTGCGACCGAGAATATCAAGACCCTGAATGCCCCAGGTACCTTCGTGAATATGGTTGAGACGATTGTCGCGGTAGAGACGCTCAACTGGATACTCGCGGGTGTAGCCGTAACCGCCCAGCACCTGTATAGCAAGCTTATTGGCTTCGAGGCAGTATTCCGAAGGCCATGATTTGCAGATCGGTGTCAACAGGTCCAGCAACAGACCCATGCGGCGGTTCTGATCTGTATCCTCTGAGATCTTTTGATGATCAATAATCTGCGCGCTGTAATGCATCAGCATTTGCGCACCTTCAACAAAGGCTTTCTGGGTCATCAGCATACGTTTTATATCTGCATGCTCACTGATCATGACCTGGGGCAACTGGGGATCTTTATTTGCCAGATCTCGACCCTGGGGACGGTTGCGCGCATAGTCTAGGCTGTACAAATATCCGCCCAATGCAGTCATCACTGCAGACATTCCCACTGATATACGAGCCTCATTCATCATATGGAACATATTGGCGAGGCCCTGATTTTCATTGCCAACCAGATAGCCAATACAGTCTCCACCCTCACCAAAGTTGAGTAAGGTGTTAGTGGCACCGCGACAACCCATTTTGTGGTTTAGGCCGGCCAGAGCAACATTGTTGCGGTCGCCGAGACTACCGTCATCATTGACTCTCAGCTTTGGCACCAGAAATAACGAGATACCTTTAACACCAGCAGGGCCGCCAGGAACCTTAGCCAACACCATATGGATAATATTGTCGCTCAAATCCTGCTCGCCACCAGAGATCCACATCTTGGTGCCAGAAACCTTATAACTGCCATCTTCCAAGGGCTCGGCTTTGGTAGTGATATCTGCCAGAGATGAACCAGCCTGTGGCTCAGACAGACACATGGTGCCAAACCAGTCCCCCTCTACCAATGGGCCCAGATATTTATCTTTAAGCTCGTCGGAACCACAGGCATTGAGCATATTCGCCACGCCCTGGGTCAGGAAAAGGTAAATGTGTATAGGGTTATTGGCGCAGACAAACATGCCGTTCAATGCCTGGTCAACCATCCAGGGTAACTGCATGCCACCAACATCTGCATCGTAACCAGAGGCACATAGACCAGCTTCTTTAAATGCAGCAATAGCCTGTTTTACTTCCGGGATAGTTTCAACCTGGCCATCAACAAACTGCGGCTCATTGGCATCCAGCTTGCCGGCACAGGGTAAAAACTCCTCTTCAGCAATCGACTGACAGAGATCAAACATGGCATCCAATGATTCCCGATCATAGTCCGCATAGCGGTCGGACTGCAGCAGTTTATCCAGGCCCAGAGCCTCATAAAAAATAAAGTCCAAATCGCGACGATTGACAATCATTGACATAATAAATCTCTCTCACTTAACATTTTGAGGGCGGATTATACAAGATTTGTATACCTTATTGCGCCAACCTGCGATTGGCCTGACTGATACCATAGATAAGCCAGCCTGATTGATTAAAGTTGCTGATAGGTTAACCAGTCAGTGTAATTGAGAATAAGCTAGGACTGCTGTTGCATTTCCCAGTTCTCAATTAGCTCCTGAGTATCATGGGCCCAGGGATGGAAATCTTCGGCAAAGAAATCTTTGTAAGGCTGCCAGGTGCCGCGCAGTACGCCCTGCTTGCCAAATAAGAATACAAAACCGGATGCCCAGACTTTTAGATTCCAAAGCACTCCATCACGACGCAATATATGGCGTACACCATGGAGAATATCCCAGGTCAGAAAAAACGTGCTGCGGCGCATAGCGGCCCGGCGCATTTTCTCTGTACCACCAATAGCGCGATAGACATCAAAGGCCACGGCCTTGTGCTCCATCTCTTCCACTGCATGCCATTTCCATAGCTTGGCCATAGCAGGGTGGGCACCTTTGAACAGGTCAGCAGTGCCCAGAGCTCTCTCGGCCAGCACGGCAGTCATATGCTCCACTGCGACTGTGCCCGCCAGCTGATCGCGAGGGGGAATATTCTTTTTAACCCAGGCCATGCGCTTGCGCAGGGGCTTTTCTAGCTCTTCCAGATCATAGCCACGCTGGGCGCAGAGCAGTTCGTTATAGCGCTGGTGCTCGCGCAGATGCACGGCCTCCTGACTATAGAAATCCTTCATTTCCTGCTTGAGCTTGGGATCGGTAATGCGGTCGCGATAATGGCGCACCGAGTTAATAAAAAACTGCTCACCCAGCGGAAAGGTAATCGACATGGCGTTAAACCAAGCAGTGGCAAACTGATGGTTGTTCATCCAATCGCCCTTAAGCGCCTCAGCTAGATCCAACTGAGGATTGCGCTTGGTGATAGGCACATTTTCCGGTGTAAAAGACTGGGGCTGGCTCATAGCAGTAACCTACATTCGCTCAACAATAATTGCCGGGGCCATACCGCCGCCCGCGCACATAGTGACCAGGCCGCGCTTGAGACCGCGACGCTCTAGCTCATCAACCATAGTGCCAATCAAAACAGAGCCGGTGGCACCAATAGGATGACCCAGGGCCATAGCACCGCCATTGACATTAACCCTATCTCGATCCAGATCCAGATCGCGGATAAATTTCTCTGCAACCACGGCAAAGGCTTCATTAATTTCCCACAGATCAATATCGTCTTTGGTGAGACCCGCTTTTTCCAGCACCCGCTTGGCTGATGGCACAGGAGCATTGAGCATCAGCGCCGGGCAGTCGCCCATATTGCCGTAGGCAACCACTTTGGCACGGGGCTTCCAACCCTGCTTGGTGGCATAGTCCGGTGACGCCAACAAAACCGCAGCAGCACCGTCGACAACACCAGAGGAATTGCCTGCATGATGCACATGCTCAACATCCACATCTGGGTATTTCACTGCCATTAGCTTGGCATAGGTGGTGCCCTCTTCATCCAAAGGCATATTGGTCAGTTTTTCAAAAGACGGCTGAAGCTGACCCAGAGTTTCCATGGTGGTGCCGGGACGGGGAAATTCATCTTTATCCAGGGCCAGGGAGCCATCGTCGTGATAAACAGGTACCAGGCTCTTATCAAAATGGCCGTTTTCTATGGCATGAGCAGCGCGTTGCTGACTCAGCTCTGCCAGGCGATCCAGATCCTCACGGGGAATGCCCTCAATGGTGGCTATGGTATCTGCACAGAGCCCCTGATGGGACTGGCCATACATCTCGCGCAGATGCATATTGCCTGAATCCACAAAGGGACTGGTTTCGGCAGCGAGACGGCCATAGCCAGACATCATTTCACAGCCACCGGCAATTATCATATCTTCCATACCAGACATAATCGAGGCCGCAGCCATATTGACAGTAGTGATACCAGAGCCACAGAAACGATCCAGAGTGACACCGCTGGAAGTGACATCATAGCCCGCATCCAGGGCGGACATACGGCCCATATCATTGCCATTGGGCCCGCGCTGCACGTTACAGCCCCAGATAATATCGGCCACATCAGCGGTATTGATATTGTTGCGCTCCGCCAGTGCTTTTAACACCGTGGCACCTAGGCGCTGGGGGTGAATTTCAGTGAGCGCGCCGCGGCCCGGCTTGCCAATACCACGGGGTGTGCGACAGGCGTCGATAATCCATGCTTCGGTCATAATAGTTACCTTTGTTTGAAAAGCTCCATTCAGTTACAGCACTGTGTAGAGCGCTTTTGTTGTTTTAATTATTCTCGCTTATCTCCACTGTATTAACAGCTCGGCAACTATTCAAACTTACTTATGACCAATGGTTCAGGAAGACGGCAGCAACTATCTGGCCATCCAGAGATATTCTATTTTATTTCCGCTAGACTGGGTTTAAATTCGGGGTTTTAGTTCGGAGCCTAATAATGATAAAAAAAAAGTTCTCACCGCAATTTATGGCCGTCGGCCTAATCTGTCTATTGGGCCTTGCCATGCAGGTTAAGAGCGAGACCGAGCGCAGCTTTGCGCCAGCAGAACAGGATAGCAAAGGCCGCTATATCAACCTCGACAGGAATCTCCCGGGCGTATCCATCAAGGTGACCGCACCGTTTTTTGCCCGGCGTGTGCTCACTGCCTTTAAAAGTCGCGACGGCGCGCCACAGCGCACTGTCAACGACGGTGTATTTCTGCGAGAAAACGCCAGACACAGTGAGCCCACAGTAACCTGGGTAGGCCATGCGACATTATTGGTGCAGATGGAACATCTGACTTTTCTCACTGACCCCATCTGGTCAAACCGACCTAGCCCAGTGCCCTTTGCTGGCCCCAATCGCTATGTCAAACCCGGCATCGCTATCGAAGACCTGCCCCCTATCGACTTTGTAATGATCTCTCACAATCATTATGACCATCTGGATGTACCAACATTGCGCAAGCTGGCCAAACGCAGCCCGGATACTATCTTTTTTGTGCCTGTGGGCAATGGCAAGCTGCTGCGCAAAAAAGGTATCGAGCAGGTTCGGGAGCTGGACTGGGGTGAGACAGCCAGTATTAAAGGCGCAACCATCCACTGCCTGCCGACCCAGCACTGGAGCAAGCGCAGCCTGACCGATACCAGAAAAGCACTCTGGTCTTCCTGGGCGGTAACCGGGCCCCAGCGCCGCTTTTACTTTGCCGGAGACACTGGTTATTTCGAGGGTTTTAAGGAGATTGGGGAGAAACTGGGGCCTTTCGATTTAGCCGCTGTACCCATTGGCGCCTACGAGCCCAATGCCATGATGAAGGTTTCCCATATGAATCCAGAGGAAGCAGTGCAGGCAGCGATGGATATAAAGGCTGAACGGGCCGTGGCCATGCATTTTGGCACCTTCAACCTCTCGGATGAACCTCTTACCGAACCGCCCCTGAGATTTAAAGCTGCAGCTGAAAACAGCAGCTTAGGTGTCGACAATAGCTGGGTTTTAGATATTGGCGAAACCCGGCGATTTTAATTACCAATCTTTAGTTGAACCATTTAAGCAAGGAAAATACCCATGTCAGTGACCCTGTATCAATCTTCAATTCCGGTTTTTGTTCGCCATCTGGATAATCTCTCAGGACTGTTGGCGACCGGCTTGAGCTATGCCCATGATCAAGAGGTCGACGAAGCCGTATTGGCCAGCGCCCGACTGTTCCCCAATATGCATCCACTGGTAAAGCAGGTACAGATCGCCTGCGATATGGTAAAGCGCGGCGGAGCTAGACTGGCTGGAGTTGAAGCTGACAACGATGAGGATACAGAGGTTAGTTTTGCCGAACTGCAAGACAGGATAGCAAAGACCAAAGCATTTTTGCTCAGCCTGCCGGAGGGGGCTATTAACGGCGCCGGAGACAAAACCATTGTCATGCCCGCCGGGCCCTATGAACTGACTTTTACCGGCACCGAATATTTGCATCTATGGGTGCTGCCCAATATGTATTTTCATATCACCACCGCTTACAACATCCTGCGGCACAATGGCGTCTCCATAGGCAAGATTGATTATCTTGGGGTGGGTTCATTTATCAGCAAAGGGCCTGAGTAAGGGTCGCTTGAGGCCTTTGCCCCCGTCAAAGCTAGCCCAGCTTGACTAGGCTGCGTGAACTGCTCGCAGTAACCGGCCCATAGGCTTCTCCCCCAGATCAGCAGCAAACTGGGTATTTTCCCAGGCACTGTGGCCACCAATCATCACTAGCTCAACCACGCCGTCAGATCGGTTGACCAGCTGCTCATGGCTAAATTCTTCACGATGAATACGCTCGGCACTGGTCTCGCCATCGTATTCCGCGAGCTTTTTAGGGTCGATCAAAATCAGATCGGCCACATCGCCCATATCAATGGTGCCACCCTCAACACCAAATACATCGGCGGCATCTTTGGTCAGGCGCTTAACCATATAGCTGACATCCTGATCACCCCCCAGAGCGGCCAGCTTAAGGCTGCGCAGATTGACATCATAAAATGCCATATTGGTCAGGTGGGCACCGCTATCATTGAAGCCTGGCAGCAGCAGCGGGTTCATTAGCAGCTCGCGCACTGTCTCCAGGTCGCGGTTGGCGGTAATGGTGCTCCAGGTCAAATCATTGTCAAAGGAGCGTAGCATCTGCAGCATAAAGTCCCCCTCGTCTTCAATCCAGGTAAAGTCTGCCTGCACTGTTGCAAGCTCATCTTCACTGGTATCTGCCAGCCACTGACCTGCATTAATAGCATTTATCCGGTCAAACACCGCCTGAAAATCCATGCCCTGCCAGCTGGTTTGGGGACAGCGCTCCAGGTGCATATCCGCAAGGGTGCGGTGGAAGGCATAGTCCTCAAGATTGATCTTGCGCTTTAGACGAGCCAGGCTCCAGCCCTGCTTGCCCTTCATCCACATGGCTTTAAAGGCCTTGGCATAGTCCGGATCATTGAGAATTGCCTGGCGACCAGCGCGGTCCTCCAGATCCGTCTCATTGAGGCGACGCAATTCAGGAATCTCTTCGGCCAGAGGCGTCACTGCACCATCACCCCAGGTTTTGAACGGAGCGCCCAGAGCCTGCATATGAAAGTCTCCTTTGACCAGCCAGGAGTTCAACATGCGCGCCAATATCTTGGTCAGGCGAGCCAGACGCCAGTTATTGGTAATATCCAGTGCCGCAACCACTGTGGTCCGCAATGGCTTGCCATAGAGGCGGCCACTGGTAAGCAAAAAGGTTTTCAATGTGCCTATCACAGTATCTTTTGGCGGTGTCGCCTGCCACAGGGCACCCTGCTCTCGCACCACCCCAGCCAACGCTTTTAGCTCGGGGAACTTGGAAAACTGAGTGGGAATAGTTTTTTCGCAATGGGGCTGTGCCGCCAGATAATGGAATGGCAATGCATCGGTCGAAAAGCCCGCATAGCCCTGCTGCAAACCTTCACGCAGCGAATCTTTCATCTGCTCCAGCTCATCGCTGGTGGGGTCGCGGGTAATGCTGTTTTCAAAACCCATTTTCTCGATACGCAGCATTGAGTGAGGAAACAGCGCCACCACATTGGGACCCAGATTAAGCTTTTCCAGATGGTCCAGATAGTCACCGGGGGTTTCCCAGCTGACATTATCGGCACAGTTGCGCAGAACATGTTTGGGAATATTTTCGACTCGGGCATAGCAGCTCACAATAGGATCATTGGTGCCATCCCGCTGAGCGCCAAAAGCCAGACCCAGGCTGCAGTTGGCAATCACCACAGAGGTGGTGCCGTGGCGGGTAGACTCTGGCAGGCCAGGTGCTACCTCCAGCTCCAGATCATAATGGGTGTGAATATCAAAGAGTCCGGGCATCAACCAAAGACCCTCGGCATCAATTACCCGACCGGCCTGAGATGCATCCAACTGCTGCCCGCGGGCCACAATTCGGCCATCAGCGACGGCAACATCTTCAATAACAGGCTGTTCGCCCCGATTAAAAACTTTGGCATTTTTGATTAGGGTATCAAACGGTTGAGACTGAGCTTGAGTCATCACTTTTCTCTTAATGTTTATTATTTTACCTATACGGACTGAGGTTAAAAACTGACTATCAGCCCTTTGATTCAGAGTATTGCACCAAGATTAATCGGACTCAAGGTTGTAAATGGACTCACGGGTCGTTTTACGCCAATATAGAGAACCTCCATTTTATAAAAATAAAACCACTATGGAATCAACTGCCGACAAACCCGGTTTCAGCCCAGAGCTATGGCGCGCACAGGGGGCATATCAAACTCTTCTGGGGCATCAGATATTCTGTATGGATAGCGGCGGGAATCAGTCACCCAACGCCCAACAACCCAGCTTACTACTGCTCCATGGCTTTCCCACCTCAAGCTGGGACTGGCTGCCAATCTGGGATGACCTAGTAAAAGATTATCGAGTCATTGCACTGGATATGCTGGGCTTTGGCTTTTCTGATAAACCCAATAACCGCAACTACAGCATCCATGGTCAAGCTGATATCGTCGAGGCACTGGTTGCCTCAAAAAGGCTTGAGAGTTTTCATGTACTGGCCCATGACTATGGCGACACCGTAGCCCAGGAGCTTTTGGCGCGACAACTGGATGGCAGCGGTTGCGGGAAGTGGCTGTCCTGCTGTTTTTTAAATGGCGGATTATTTCCCGAGACCCATCGCGCCCTGCTGACTCAAAAACTGTTGCTCAGCCCTGTAGGCGGATTGCTTAACTTTTTCACAGGCTATGCTAAATTCAGTCGCAATTTTAGCTCGGTATTTGGTGCAGATACCCAGCCCTCAGAGCAAGAGTTACAGGATTTTTGGTGGCTGATTAATTTCAATAATGGCAAACATCTTTTTCACAATCTGATTACCTACATGAGCGATCGTATCCAGCACCGGGAGCGCTGGGTATCGGCCCTGCAAACATCCAGTATACCCCTGGCCTTAATTAATGGTTCGGTGGATCCGGTGTCCGGCAGCCATATGGTAGCCCGCTACAAAGAGCTGGATTGCCGACTGGACTATTGCGCCGAGCTGCCAACGATCGGCCATTATCCTCAGGTAGAGGCTCCCCAAGATGTGCTGGCCCATTATCAAATGTTCCTTCGCGGAGATAATCATTGAACAATTCTGTTAGCCAGCTCAGCAAAAATGCCCCATCAACCAGCAACAGCGTTGATATCCAGAGCCTGGATCAGTGGCTGGGTGGACTAACTTTTGATCAGGCCTACCAGCAGTACGAAGACCAGGGCTATATTCTATTTCAAGATGTAATGGATGCTGCCACCGTGCAACAGGTGCGGGATGCGCTGGCGCCGTTTTTAACCGCCACCGGACGCAATGACTTCGAGGGTTTTAAAACCAACCGAGTCTACAGCTTACTCGCCAAAGCCCCGGAGGTGTTTTCTGAGATGGTCACCCATCCTCTGGCCCTGGCATTTGCCGAGCGCGAACTGGGTGAATCCTGTCTGCTGTCAGCTCTGCTGGCAATTAATTTACACCCAGGGGAGACGGTGCAGGGCTGGCACTGTGACGATTCCCAGGTCAATATTCCGCGCCCCCGCAAAGCCTTTGGAGTCAGTGCTTTTTGGGCGATTGATGACACCACCGAATTAAATGGCGCCACGGAATTTATCACTGGCAGCCACCGCTGGACTGAAGATAAGGCTATCTCTCTGGGCGATATTGAAGAACTGCTGGATCCAAGAGGGCGGGATCCAAAACATGACCCCCAACCCAGATCCGATACTTTTAAAATCCCTATGACCAGTGGCTCATTGCTGCTGATCAAAAGTAATGTCTATCATAGAGGCGGCGCAAACCTGTCCGATGCCTCGCGCTTAATTGTGACGCCACAGTATTGCACTGGCTGGGCTCGCCAGCTTGAAAATATGGCGCTGGCTATTCCCCCTGATATTGTTCGCACTCTGCCCAAGCGTGTCCGTGAGCTGATTGGCTACAGTATCCACGAGGCATTTATGGGGTATGTCGATGGTGTCCACCCAGAGAAAAGCCTATAAAAAGTCAGACCATTATTAAACAAAAAGGAGTTTTACTATGAAATACATTATTGCTGCCCTGGGCATGCTGTGCCTAAATGCCGCTGCCGACCACCACCAGTCTGACGAACATAACCAGCCGGAGTTTATGGATACCGCAGGTTTTGAAACCCTGTTAGAGGAGGTATCAAATTGGGGCCGCTGGGGAGATAAGGATCAGCTGGGGACTTTAAATCTGATCACTGCCGACAAACGGGTGGCTGCCTCAAAACTGGTAAAGACTGGTCAGGTAGCCTCATTGGCACTGCCCCTCAATAAAACCAAAGACGCTGTGAACCAAGACCCCTTTATTCATGAACCCTTTATCTTTCCCGCCAGTCCGGAAATACCTGCAGAGGTGCATCCTGAAGCAGCGGGAGATAACTTCTCTGTGGCCTACCATGGCTTTGCCCATTCCCATCTGGATGCTGTCTCTCACTTTGCCTACAAAGGCAAAATGTATAACGGCTTTCCCTTTGAATTGGGTGCCGGAGGCTTTGATAAACTGGGTATCGAGAATATTGCAGAGTCCGGCATTATCACTCGCGGAGTACTGGTAGATCTGCCAGAGTTTTTTGGCGTCGACTATGTAACACCAGGTCAAGCTATCACTACCGAAGATCTGCTGGCCTGGGAGAAAAAATCCGGTATTAAAATTGGTTCAGGGGATGCGCTGTTTATTAAAACCGGTCGCTGGCTGGCTGTGGAAAAACTGGGGCAATGGAACTTTGTTGCCAAGGCGGCCGGTCTCCATTCCACTGTAGCCAGTTTCCTAAAGGAGCGGGATGTAGCAGTTATTGGCTGTGATGGCGTATCCGATGTTATGCCCTCTGGCGTGGAAAACCGCTTTAATCCGCTGCATGAGCTTGTGATGGTAGGCATGGGCATGCCTATTTTTGACAACATGGATCTCAGAGCTGTGAGTGAACTTGCTCGTCAGCACCAGCGCTCGACCTTTATGCTGGTGGCCGCTCCGCTAAAAGTAGAGGGTGCAACCGGCTCACCGCTAAATCCTATCGCTATCTTTTAAGCGCTGGCAACTGCCTCAGTGCTATTGAGTTGAGCTAGGTTAATATGCCCTGCTGCTCTAGGGCATCGATAGCAGCTTGATCAAAGCCCCAGTCGGCCAGCACAGCCTTGGTATCTGCTCCTTCGGCTGAGGGTGCTGTTGGAGTATCACATTGGCTGCGACTGAACCTGGGGGCTGGGGCTGGCTGAGGCTGGCCATTGATTTCAATATAGGTCTGCCGAGCTCGATTGTGAGGGTGATCCACGGCCTCCTGAATATTTAAAATACCGGCAACACAGGCATCTGTGCCTTCAAAAATCTCTACCCACTGATCTCGGGTTTTAGACTTGAACCTGTCCGCAAAGATGGTTTTTATCTGCGGCCATTTCTGTGGATTATTCTGCTCTTCAATAATATGTTCCGGCATACCCGCTAGCCGAATCATCTGGGCGAAAAATTGCGGTTCAATAGGCCCGACGGAAATATGCTTGCCGTCGGCCGTTGCATAGGCACCATAATAGGGCGCGCCAGCATCCAGCAAGTTAGTTTGACGAGCAGGGCTATAGGCGCCCAATTGGCTCATGGTATAAAACATACTCATCAGATGCGCCGAGCCATCGGTTATGGCAGTATCTATCACCTGGCCCTGGCCAGACTTCTGCACCTCCAGCAGCGCCGATAAAATACCCACTACCAGAAACATGCTGCCACCAGCATAATCGCCCACCAGATTCAGTGGCGGTAGCGGTTGCTCCTCGGTGCCAATAGCTGCAGCGGCTCCGGTCAGGGAAATATAGTTGTAGTCGTGGCCGGCAGAATGGGCCAGGGGACCGCTCTGGCCCCAGCCAGTCATGCGGCCATAGATAATTTTTGGGTTATGTTGCAGGCAGATATCCGGGCCAAAGCCCAAACGCTCGGCAACCCCTGGGCGATTACCTTCAAAGATAACATCCGCCGTTTCTACCAGCTGCAACAGAACTTGCAGGCCCTCTGACTTGCGCAGATCCAGAGCAATGCTTTTTTTGCCGCGGGAATTCACATCCAGGGCGGAGGGTGGTGCAATGGAATTAGGCTTAGAGGCGCGCTCAACAACAATTACCTCGGCACCCAGATCAGCCATCAGCTGGCCCGCATAGGGGCCAGGGCCAATGCCCTTCATTTCTATTATTTTTATACCTGCAAGAGGTCCCATATTGTCTCCCCAATAACTAACCTGCCAATAGTCTGTGTATCCAGGCTTTCTTGGCTACTTGGTAAATCTCTCTAATAGAACGAATAAATCATGCTGCATATCAGAGCGCCAGACCAAAGCAATATGACAACGCAATAACCCATAATCTGACGCAAATTAAGCCCGGATAATGCCAGCAGCGGCAGAGCCCAAAACGGCTGAATCATATTAGTCCAGGCGTCGCCCCAGGCAACCGCCATCGCCGCCTTGCTCACAGGCACACCCAACTCAGCCGCTGCAGGCACCACAATAGGGGCCTGCACTGCCCATTGGCCGCCGCCAGAGGGCACAAAAAAGTTAACCACCCCAGCGCTTAAAAATGTAATAACCGGAAAACTTTGCGCGCTAGATATATCCACAAACCACTGAGACATGGCACCGGCAAGGCCTGACCCTACCATCATTCCCATCACGCCAGCATAGAGGGGAAATTGCAGAATAATGCCACTGCTGGTGCCAATGGCACTGTTCATTGCATTGAGATAGTTGCGCGGGTTGATGTGCAGGGCCAGACCAGCCAGCAGCAGGCACAGATTAATTTCGTTGAGGCTGATGCTGCGACCGGAAGAGAAAGAACCAAACAGGTAAACAGCACCTATGGCCACCAACAGATAATTAATAATCGGATAATGTTCTAATTTTTCAGCCGGACTCATAGCTGTCAGATCAACAGCTGGTTCCGGTTCTTCTTCAGCGGCCAAACCAAGTCGGTTATTTTTATCCGGCATCATCAGGATATTCAAGATAGGCAGGGAAATCGCCAGAGCAATAATAATGGCAATATTCTGCCAGGCGAAAATAGTCTCCAGCAGAGGAACTGTCTGGCCATTAAGTAACTGACTTAAAGCATCATCACCAGTGGAGGCAATCTTTAACGGGATTGATCCTGACAGGCCACTGTGCCAGACCAACAGGCCGCTGTAGGCTGCGGCAATCAGCAATGGAAAATGGCTATTTTTAACATGGCTGGCGACTTCCCGGGCCAGCAATGCGCCAACCACCAGTCCAAACCCCCAGTTGACCCACAGGGCCATCATAGAAGTCAATGTGACCAAAATAATCCCCTGGGACGGTGTGCTGGCCACCCGGGCAATGGCGCGCAATGCTGCTTTAACTGGCCTGCTCATCGCCAGCACAGTGCCCAGTACCAGAATAAGTACCATCTGCATGGAGAACCCCAGCAACTTCCATACCCCATTGCCCCAGTGATCGGCCATAGCGCCGATGCCCTGACCCTGAGTAACCATGCCGGCCAGAAACACGACAGCCGTCAAAATAATCGCGATAACAAAGGTGTCTGGCAGCCAGCGCTGCATAATGCGACTAAAAAATTCAGCACTCGCTCTGATCATTTTCCCGCCTTAGCTTTCAGCTAATTCCTGGTTGCGTTTTTCAGCTGCAGCCCAGTCTTTGGGCAACACACGGGCAACCACCATAAAACTGATAATAGACGGAATAAACATGCAGGAGGTAACCGTCATTGCATAGCGCATGGACATAAGATCCCCATTGCTCTCCTTGAACACATCAATAATCCAGCCAGTGAAGGTTGGACCTCCGCCCAAAGCAATCATATTGAGGATAAAGAAGAACAGCGCTGTCGACATGGCGCGCATATTAATCGGCGCTAAAGTCTGGGCTATCGCAAAACTAGGTCCCAGATAAATACCCAAAAATAGCAAAAATACTGTGGTGAAGGCGAGGTGGGCCCACACAGTGGACACCCAAAAGCTGCCGATACCGATGGGCAGGCATAAGCTTATTGCTATGGCGGGCAGCCAGCCGTAAGCGCGGATATTTTTCGCCCCCCATCTATCTGCAAGTCGGGCACCAAAAAAAGCGCCCCCGGCATAGGTCGTGCCATTAATAACACCGAGCACAATCACCAGGGTTTTAAAATCAAAGCTGGGGTCGAGCAGAACTAGATACTTGGTCTGGAACGCCGAGGTTGCATAGGACACAAAGGAACCAAAAGCGATACCAAAACACATTGCCCACCAAGCCGGAATTTTAAGCAGGCTATTGAGGGATTCTCTAAAAGGCGGCTGGACAATATCCTGACGACCACCAAACTCCATGGCACCGCGCACAGGCTCTCGCAGGACCAGCCGCACAACGACCGCCAGAGCTACACCTGTAACGCCGAGAAAGATAAAGATACGCCGCCAATTCACATCTTCTCCGGAGGAACCCATCAGCGAAGCGGTGGCAAAATAAGCCGCCATAATACCCAGGGGAATACCCATGGAATAGACACCCAGAGCTCCGGCACGCTCTTCTTTGGGGTATAGATCGGAAATAATTGAATGGGATGGAGGGCTGCCACCAGCCTCGCCTATGCCTACGCCCATTCGCGCCAGACCTATCTGCAAAAAGTTGCCAGCCATTCCCGTCAATGCGGTAAAGCCACTCCAGGTAGCCAGAGCTATGGACAGAATATTAACCCGATTATAGCGGTCGGCTAACCAGGCGATGGGAATTGCCACCAATGTGTAGAAAGTCGCGAAGGCCAGACCAATTAACAGCCCTAACTGGGTATTCGTCAGACCCAGATCCTCCTGGATAAACGGTGCCAAAATACCCACAATCTGGCGGTCGATAAAGTTAAAGCCGTACACTATCGTCAGCAGTACCAGAACCATGGTGCGATAGTTTTTACTTGGTGTTTTTTGATCTGTCATAGAAGCCCGCTTATTTCTACCCTGATGGTAGTCGTTATTATTTTTGTCGGGGACAGGCTACGTTAACCCATGGGATAGAGCAAGCCAGCTGACCAATTTGAAAATAATATTGTCTGTTGGCAGTCCCTACGCTGCCTCCGTCTTACTGCCATTCCACCATTGATCCAGATCCCCGAGAATCAAATACAGGCAAGGCACCAGCAGCAATGTAATAACCGTCGCAAAGACAATACCAAAGGCCAGTGAAATGGCCATAGGAACGATAAACTTAGCCTGGGCACTCTGTTCCAGCAGCATGGGCGCCAGCCCCAGAAAGGTGGTCATGGAGGTCAGCAGGATGGCTCTGAATCGCCTGCTGCCAGCCTGGGTAATGGCAAGCACTCTATCCTTTGTCGCCCCTGCCCGTTTGTTGGCAAAATCCACCAGAATCAAGCTGTCATTTACCACGACCCCGCTCAGGGCAATAATCCCCATCACCGACATCATGCTCATGGAGTAACCTGTTATCCAATGGCCGACAATAGCGCCAATACAACCAAAGGGAATAACACCCATAATAATCAGCGGTTGAAGATAGGAGCGAGTCGGGATGGCCAGCAGCGCGTAAATACCAAACAGCGCCAAAGCAAATCCCACCGCCATACTCACAGCCATTTTTTCCTCTTCCTTAGCCATGCCGGACACGCCCCAGCGCAGACCGGGATACTTGGCCAGCAATTGAGGAATAATGCGCTCCTCAACATCGGCCATAACCTTTGCCGGCTCAACTATGCTGGCGTCCCCTTCCGCTGTGATTTCAGAGGCCCGTTCAAAGTTAATTCGCGTGGCCTTGAGCAGGCCCTGTTTGACCTGCAAACTGGCGACAGTATCAAAGGGAAGTTCATCACCTACAGGGGTGCGGATAAACATGTTATTCAGGCTGCCAACACTCTCTCGATCGGCGCGGGGGTAGCGCACCATAACCTTGATCTCATCAATACCCCGCTGCACTCGCTGAGCTTCGGCACCGTAAAAGGCATGGCGCACCTGGGTACCCAGATCGTATCTGGTCAGCCCCATGGCCTCTCCCACCGGCAGAATATCCAGATGAAACTCATCGGCAGTGTCGCTGGCACCATTGCGAATATCATTGAGACCAGCGTAATGGGTAAGCTTCTCTTCCAACTCGGCGGATGCCTGACGCAAAATATCAAAATCGCTGTGCATAAGGTCAAAGGCGATATTGGGGCCAAAGCGCGGCCCATCTTCCATCTGGAAAGACAGCACCTCGGCACCATGAACAGCACCCAGTTGCTCGCGCCAGAGTTGCTGAACCTGAACCGCTGAAATATCTCGCTGGTCTTCCTTAGTCAGTTCCACCATAACCCAGCCATTGATGCGGTCTTTGCCATAGGCATTGATGTGAGTGACAAGACCGGCGCCATTTTCGTTAGCCTGCCGGTAATCGCGGTCAACGTCCTGCAGCGCACTGACAATATCAGCGACCGCCTGCCTGGTACCCTCTTCGGGAGAGCCCTCCGACATGCGCAGCTCAACACTGATAAATTCACCGGGAATCTCTGGAGACAGAACGGTACGCACAACACCGCCGGCAAGCAGGCCCGAGGCAAGAATAAACAGCGCCAGAAAAAATGCCAAGGTGGCATAGCGATAATCTATGCAGCGTTTGACCATTGGAATGTAATGGTTAGCGACAAATTGCCGCAGCCGATCATTGACCCTTTCCTGTATGCCATTGATCTTTAGTAGCAGCGGATTGCGGGTCGGTTTGCTGTGGGCAAGGTGGGCCGGCAATATCCACTTTGATTCAATCAGGGAAAATATCAGGCACAGAATAACCACCCAACCGCAGGCTCGGGGAAAAGGCCCTATCATGCCATCCACAAAAAGAGTTGGTGCAAAGGCAACAATGGTTGTCAGTACGCCAAAAGTCGCTGGCGTGGATACCTGATAGACACCATTAATAATATTCTCAACGCTGTGCCCCTGTAGCTCCTGCTCGCTGTAGGCACTTTCACCAATAATAATGGCATCATCCACCACAATGCCCAGCACCAAAATAAAACCAAAGATACTGATCATATTCAGGCTAGTATCAACATAGGGTGTATTGAGAAACGCCATAGCACCAAGAAAGCAGACCGGAATTCCCACCATCACCCAAAACGCCAGCTTAATTTCAAGGAACAATGTCAGGGTGACAAATACCAGTAGCGCACCTACGGCGAGGTTCTTGATCATCATATTCAGGCGGCCCTCCAGATAATAGGTAGTGTCTGCCCAGATAACCAAAGACACTCCGGCTGGCAGCCGCGCCTGTTTTTCCTCTACATAGGCCTTGGCTACGTCTGCGGTCTCAATGAGGTCTTGTCGCCCCATGGCAAAAACGTTCACCCCAAGGGAGTACTGGCCGTTAAACATGGAGAATCCCTTTGCATCGACAAAGCCATCGTCAATGCTGGCGATATCACCCAACAACAGGCGGGTACCATCGGGCCAGGTCTTGAGAATAATCTGCTCGAAATCCTGTTGCACATAGGCCTGGCCAACAGTGCGCAACATAATATCGCCATTGCGGGTCTGCACCGAGCCCCCGGGCAAGTCCAATGAGGAGGCAGAAATACGCCGAGCCACATCGCCGAGGGTCAGGTGATATTCCCGCAATAGCTGCTCAGAAATTTCAATGGCTATTTCATAGTCTCGGGCGCCCACCACTTCAGCGGCAGAGACTTCTTCATAGGTGAGCAGGTCCCTGCGAATCTGGTCGGCCAGTGATTTCATGCTACGCTCATCCAGATCTCCGGAGATCTGGATGGTCAGAGCCGGCATTAATATCTCCGGCTGACTGACAATAGGCCGCTCAGCCTCTCCGGGGAAATGGGCAATACCATCAATGCGGCCTCTAATATCCGCCGTTAGCTTGGTAACATCGACATCTTTATCCGGCTCAATAATCATCCGGCCATAGGACTCAAAAGCATCTGCCTCTATGCGCTTGATGCCATCCAGATCATTGATGGCCTCCTCGATCTTAAGAATAACGCCCAGCTCAACCTCCTCCGGCGCGGCACCGGGATAGGGCACATTGATAACAATCCGGTTAATCTCAAAAGCCGGCATCATAGCCCGCTGCAAACTAAAAGCTGAGCCAATGCCCACAGCGAAAATCACCAGCATCAGTAAATTGGCCGCCACCGGATTGCGAGCAAACCAGGCGATAATGCCCGACTGAACCCTGTGATTCATTCCGAGACTGCCTTGGCCTGAATAAGCTGGTCAGTGGAAGTGGTTGACTGCACGGCAACGGCGGCCCCAGTGAATGAAGGATCCATCAGTGTGAGGCACACCAGATCCCCCTCATCCAAACCGGCGGTGACATAGATCTGATCTCCACCAGTACGCAACATTTCCACCTGTCGATTACGCAGAATATTGTCTTTATCTATCACCCAGAGCAGGTTTCCGGCGCGCAATATATAGCGCGGCAGCGCCACCAGGTTTTGTATTTCACGGCCCTGAATCCGGGCATTGACAAAACTGCCCATGCGCAATGGTTCTGCGCCAGGGTGAAGACCAGTGTGAGCAAGCCCATAGGGATCTTCAATACGCACCACCAGATACATCACCCGCGAGCGCTCATCAAAAACACCTTCAGTGCGATGAGCCTGGGCGGTCCAGCGACTGGTTTTGCCGCCTATTTCGGTATAAAGCTCAACATCCGGGCCGCCCTGATACTGCTCTACACCTTTAGGCAGGTCCAGATAATTGATGGTGCTCTGGGGTATCGGCAGCCTAACCTCCGCCTGGTCAACGGAGAATATCTGCGCCAGGGGCGTTCCCGGTCCAACAAACTGACCCAACTCACTGTGCTTGTCGCGGATCAATGCATCATAGGGGGCCCTGATAATACTGCGCTCCAGATTATCCCGGGCGGTATTCAAATCCGCCTCCGCTGCCAATAGCTGAGCCTCTGCCTGCTCCAGCTGTGGTTTGCGCAAGTAGAGATCACTGGCGGCCTGACTGCGCTGGCTGCCCGGGGGTAGCTTTTTCCATTCCCGCAGAGCCACCTCGGCGCGGCCCTGCTCCTGAACCAGACTGCTGGCGGCGGATTTGAGCGCCGCCTGGGCACGCAACAGACGGGTCTTATAGTCGCGAGGATCAATACGCAATATCACATCACCAGCGGCAACAAACCCACCCACCAGAAATGTCTCCGCGGTTTCAACAATGCGCCCGGACACCTCTGCCTGTATTGAGGTGGCCCGCAACGGCGCGACGGTACCCTGAGCCTCGACCGGTATGCGCAGATTCTCCCTGATTACCAGAGCCGCATCCACAGACACAGGACTATATTCGGGCGCAGCCAGCTCCGCGGATGGACGGCTCCAATACAATAAAACGCTGATTACCAGGGCGACAACCAACATTCCAAGGGCAATAGACGACTGCTGTTTTAAGCTGGCCATATTAATATTCGCTAATAATCAAAATTCTGGAAACTCTTTTATATCAGTGCTTTTTCTATATTACTTGGTAATGAATAAAGATAATACATTGATAATGCCCAAGTCTGTCCGTAGACGAATTAAGGCAGACATAAGTTTTTTTGCTCGCAAATTTGCTATAGACCAAGCCGCTTCTTACAATACGCGCCGCTAACAATATCTGAGATTCTAGGCATGGCACAGACATACAAAATTGCAGTACTGGCAGGTGATGGCATCGGCCCCGAAATTACTCAGCAGGCACTGCGTGTATTGAAACTGGTTGAGGAAAAACGCGATGTGCATTTCGACTGCCAAGAGGCAGAGTTCGGCGCCAGTGCTTATTTTTCCACAGGAAAATCATTTCCCGACGCCACCAAGAAAGCCTGTGACGAAGCCGATGCAATTTTAAAAGGCCCGATCGGCCTGAGCCATGAAGAATCCGAAAAAATTCCGGTTGAAGAACGCCCGGAGCGCGGCGCGCTGCTACCCATGCGTCGTCGACTAAATACCTATGCCAACTTTCGCCCTATTTCCCTACCCAAAGGAATGGCCCATTTTTCTCCGCTAAAAGCAGAGGTTGTGGGTGAAGGCATTGATATTCTGCTGGTGCGCGAGCTGGTTGGGGGACTGTATTTTGGCGGCAAAGAGCGCGGCGAGACAGCTGAAGGCCTGCGTTATGTTAAAGAGACTCTTGAGTACGACGAGCAGCAGATTCGTCAAATAATGGTAATCGCTTTTCAAGAGGCCATGAAACGCAAAAAAGTGCTGCACAATATTCACAAAAGCAATGTATTGATCTCCTCGGTACTGTGGAATGAAGTACTTGAAGAGGTCGCGGTCGACTACCCTGAAGTAAAAGTTATTCATATGCTGGTCGATGCCGCAGCCACCCATCTGTGCCTGAACCCCTGCCAGTTTGATGTGATGGTGATGGAAAATATGTTTGGCGATATTCTCAGTGACCAGGGTGGGGGTATTTTGGGCTCGCTGGGCCTGATGCCATCTGCTTGCATGGGCCCCGATAAAGCCTATTACGAACCCTCCCATGGATCTGCGCCAGATATCGCAGGTAAAAACCTGGCCAACCCCTATTCCATGATTGGCTCTGTCGCCCTGATGCTAGATATGAGCTTTGGCATGGCCGCGGAAGCCAAGGCTGTTTGGCAAGCAATGCAGAGCGTATTTGAAGCTGGTTTCTCGACCGGTGATCTATCACAGGCAGGGTCGGATATTACTCTGCTAAGCACCACCGAGTTTGGTGACAAAGTGATGGAAGCGCTGCAGGACCTTTTATAAGGTAAAGCACTGGGGTCAGGGCTGCCCACTGGCAGCGTTGATCAGCTCCTCCATTGCCTTGGCTGCCACAGACAGCTCCTGCTGTCGGCGAGTAATAACGCCCAACTCATGGGTAATAACCGGTGCAACTACAGGGCGACAGTGCAAACCCATCTCCTCCATTTGCCCACGGCTGGTGCTTGGCACCACACTTAACCCCAACCCTTCGCTCACCATGCGCCCAATACTAACCAGCTGGTGAGATTCAAAAGCCGGTGTCAGCACCAACCCGTCTTCCGCCAGAGCCTGATCAATCAATGCTCTGGTGCCCGCTGGCCGCTGCAGACTGATATGGGGGTAGGCCAGCATATCGGCCCAGCTCAGCTTGTCCTGAGTCAGCAGACTGTGGCTGGCGGGCAAAATAGCAATAAAGCGATCTCGGAATAATGGCTGAAAGTGCAGATCCGGGGCATCTCCCGGATCAAAGGTAATACCAAGTTCACAGCGCTCCTCCCTGACCATTTCAACCACATTTTCAGCAACCACATCATGCACAGTCACATGAATATCCGGATATTGGCGATGAAAACCAGCTAGTATTTTAGGTAACAGGTTGGTGGTGTAGGTCGGCATCGCCGCTATATCCAGTTTGCCACGCCGCAGCGCAAAGTGGTTGCGCACATCCTGCAGTGATTGCTCCCAATCGGCGAGCAGTCGCCGTGCCACTGGATAAAAGGCTTTGCCCTCCGGTGTCAGCGACACCGACCTGGTGGTGCGAGCCAGCAATTTGCCACCCAGGCCTTGCTCAAGGTTTTTAATCGCAATACTGAGCGCTGGCTGGGACAGATGTAACTGGATAGCGGCCTCGGCAAAACTGCCTGTTCGAGCCACAGTACTAAAGGCAATTACCTGATTAATCGGTATAGACATTAATAGTTTACTTTTATTAATTGTTTTAAATTTACAATTTGTTAAATATAAAGATTTCTTGCACTCTGTGCAATTCTTACTCAAAACCAAACTAAGCAGCAGGAGATTACTGTGTCCGGATTTGACAAGGTGGTAACCAGTTATGAAGAGGCTCTGGAAGGCCTCGAAGACAATATGACAATTATTTCCGGAGGTTTCGGCCTGTGCGGGATACCGGAAAACCTGATCAAAGAAATTAAACGCAAAGGCACCAAAGGATTGACCATTGCTTCCAATAATGCCGGTACAGACGGCCATGGGCTGGGCCTGCTACTGGAAGACAAGCAGATCAAAAAGATGATCTCATCCTATGTCGGCGAAAATGCTCTATTTGAAAATCAGCTGATGAGTGGGGAGCTGGAAGTCGAACTCACACCCCAGGGCACCCTAGCCGAAAAAATGCGTGCTGGCGGTGCCGGTATTCCAGCTTTTTACACTGCCACCGGCTACGGCACACCTGTGGGCGAAGGCAAGGAAGTGCGTGAATTTAATGGCCGTCATTATATTCTCGAGGAGGCCCTGAGCGGTGACTTTTCCATTGGTAAAGCATGGAAAGCTGATCGCCATGGCAATCTGATGTTCCGCAAGACAGCTCGTAACTTTAACCCCTCAGCAATTACAGCTGGCAAAATTGCTGTGGTTGAGGTGGAGGAAATTGTCGAGGTCGGCGAGCTGGATCCGGATGAGATCCATCTGCCAGGCATCTATGTCAACCGCCTGATTAAAGGAACATTTGAGAAAACCATTGAACAGCGCACCGTGCGCAGCGCATAAGGAGAATTGGATATGGCTTTAACTCGAGATCAACTGGCTAAAAGGGTCGCCCAGGAATTTGAAGACGGCTACTACGTCAACCTTGGAATAGGTATCCCAACATTGGCAGCTAATTTTATCCCCGATGATATGGAGGTCATGTTGCAATCTGAAAATGGTCTGTTGGGAATGGGGCCTTTCCCTCTGGATGAAGAGGTGGATGCTGACCTAATCAATGCTGGCAAGCAGACAGTCACCATGGTTAAAGGTGCCTCTCTATTCTCTTCTGCCGAGTCTTTCGCCATGATTCGTGGCGGTCATGTAGATTTAACTGTTCTGGGTGCCTTTGAGGTGGATTGCCAGGGCAATATCGCCTCCTACATGATCCCGGGCAAACTGATTAAAGGCATGGGTGGGGCCATGGATCTGGTGGCTGGCGCTGATAATATTATTGTCACCATGACCCATGCATCCAAGTCAGGTGCCTCCAAACTGCTATCGGAATGCACATTGCCGCTCACTGGTAAGGGCTGCATCAAACGAGTGCTCACTGATCTGGCATTGCTGGATATAGAGGGCGGTAAGTTTATTTTGCGTGAGCGGGCGCCGGGGGTCAGTGTTGAAGAGATCGCTAACCTGACTAGTGGGGAGTTGGTTATTCCGGACAATGTTCCGGAAATGGTTTTTTGAATGCTGGGGATAATTTAGATAGATAGCTCTTAAATAGGCTGCCTAAAAGGGTGGCCTTCTTTTGTTTGGTTTGGAGGTGGTGGTGTTTTGGATTGGGAGAGGCTGTGCTGTTTAGGGTTGGGGCGGCCCTCTCCAGCTCTGACCGCCACAATCCAAAAAAACACCCAACATCCCAATAGATAGCTAAAGCCGGTAATCCGACTCAGACTGATCCAGAATCAGCTTCAACTGCTCAAAATGACGTCTGGCACTATCCCCATACTGTTCCCACTGCACAGCAGTTTTCTCAGCCACAACCTCAGATAAAATATTGAGCGGCATGCCTGTCTGCAAAGCCCGAATATAGGTTTCCGCCGAACGCTCAAAATAAAATAATCGGTTAAAAGCATCCGCTACCGAAGAGCCTAAAACCAATACCCCATGATTGCCCATCAGCATGACCTTTTTATCCGGATCATCAAGCATTGCAGCACAGCGTTCACCCTGGTCAGCAAATGCCATGCCGTCAAATTCCTTATCCAGTACCAGCCGGTTATGAAACTGGGCCGTATTTTGATCGATGGCTGGCAATCTGGGATCCTCCAGACAAGCCAAGACTGTGGCAAACATTGAATGGGTATGCAGCACGCAACGAGCATGGGGGCAGAAGCGATGGATCGCACCATGCAGCCCCCAGGCTGTGGGGTCAGGGGCATCAGGCTGGGACATGGTGTCCGGATTGTTGGCGTCCAACAGAAGCAGCTCACTGGCCTTGATCAACGAAAAATGCCGCTGGTTGGGGTTGATCAAAAACTGACTGCCATCGGTATTTACTGCAACAGAAAAATGGTTAGCCACCCCTTCATGGTACTTCAAGCGCACCGCCCACCTGAACGCCGCGGCTAGATCAATCCGTTGAGTCTGTATCGAATCTAACATAACAATAGCCCAGTGTTTTGCCCTGCCTTTAAGAAGTAAGGCCCGACATTGTGTTACCCTGCTGTGATACTAATAACAATAAACATCTATGAGTGTCCAAGCCAGCAAAAAAAACAACCAGCCCGAAGTTGATTGGGCAATCTTTGTTCCAGCAGTAATCATTGTTCTTGTCTGCGCCATACCATTAATGCTTTTTCCCGACAGCGCAGCCCAATTGCTGGTCGATGGGCGCAAAGCCATTATGAGTAACTTCCTGTGGCTATATCTATCGGTGGCCATCGCCGCTGTAATGTTTTGTCTGTGGCTGGCTTTTGGTCCCTATGCCCATGTAAAACTGGGTGCCGCTGATGAACCCCCAGAGTATTCTGATGCCCATTGGGTAGCCATGATGTTTACTGCGGCCATTGGTGCTGGAGTAATAGCCTGGGGCTTTGCCGAGCCAATTTATTACCTGCAAACACCGCCCATGGGCATTGAGCCAGGCTCGCCCAAGTCTTTTGAATGGGCTCATATGTACCCATTGTTCCACTGGGGCGTTATGGGTTGGGCGATCTATGCGGTGCCCGCTGTGCCCATCGCTTATATGCTCTATGTAAAGCGTTATCGCACCCTGCGTATTAGCAGCGCCTGCGATGGCGTGCTGCCAGCAAAGGGCCGCAGCCAAATTAAAACCCTGATCGATATCTTTATTGTGCTAGGTATTGTCGGCGGTGTCGCCACCTCATTGGGGCTCGGTGTGCCGCTTTTATCAGCCATGCTCGCCACCCTGTTTGATATTCCCGACAGTATGCTGATCAAAATGGCGGTGCTCTGTGTGTGGACCTTATTGTTTGGTGCCAGTGTCTACCGGGGGCTCAAGTCGGGCATCAAGGTGCTGGCGGATATCAATATTGCTCTGGCCCTGGTGGCTATTGTCTTTGTTCTATTGGCCGGGCCCGGAATTTTTATTTTGGACCTGACCGTCAATAGCATTGGCTTGATGTTTGGCAACTTTATTAGCGCCGCCACCTGGACTGACCCCATTGCGAATGGCTCTTTCCCGGAAGACTGGACCGGATTTTACTGGGCCTGGTGGCTGGCCTATACGGGCATGATCGGGCTGTTTTTTGCGCGCATTTCCCGCGGCCGCACCATTCGCCAGATGGTGCTGGGAGTGATCGGCTGGGGCTGTCTGGGAACCTGGCTATTTATGGCGGTAATGGGCGGCTATTCTCTGCACCTGCAGACTACCGGCAGCTTGGCAGTGCAGGAGATTCTCTCTACTCAGGGTATGTCGTTTGTTAATGCACTGGTTATTCAAAGTATGCCTCTGGGGAAATTTACGTTGGCAGTGTTTACATTGCTGTCGATTATCTTCTATGCCACCAGCATTGATTCAGCGGCCTATGTGCTGTCCAGTATCTGTGCCAGAAACCTGCCTGCAGATGCTGAACCCAAGCGCTGGAATCGTCTGGCTTGGGCTGTTTTGCTGGCCCTTATAACTGCCGGAATACTGCAGTCCGGGGCACTGGATACAGTCATGTCTATGACCGTGCTCAGCTCTGTGCCATTGGTGCCTATTATGATTTTGCTCTGCGTTTCTCTGGTGCGCTGGTTAAATCAGGACTTTGGCCATCTGGTCAGCGCGAAAACATTGGTTATGCCTGCTGATAACTCTCATTCAAAAATCACCGACAATTAAAACAGGTAACGGGGAGACATCATGATTGGGCTGTATATCGAGTATGAATACTGGGTGGCGGCAGTACAGCTGGTACTGGCAATGCTGGGTATGGGCGCAGGCCTGCAAATCGCTGATTTTAAGAAGGTGGTTCTGCAACCCAAAGCCGCGACCGTTGGCCTGTTAATGCAGTTGGTGGTTGTGCCTCTGATTGCACTGAGCTTTATTATACTGACTGACCTGCCTGCCGGCATGGTAATTGGTATTGCCATAGTGGCTGCTATCCCCGGTGGCACGGTTTCCAATATCTTTACCTTTATGGCGCGGGGCAATGTGCCCCTTTCGATCAGCATCACTGCCCTCACATCAGTAGCCTGTCTTGTCACTACGCCGATGATTTTAGATTTTCTTATCTCCGACTATATGACCGATAGCTTTGTGATGCCGGTACAAAAAGTCGCTATTGAAATTGGTCTTTGCCTGCTGCTGCCCCTTGCCACAGGCATGGCTTTTTTAAAACGCTTCCCTAACTATGCCAAAGATTTTTCGGATCTCTGTGTTAAGGGCTCACTCACCGGCATTGGCATTATTGTGATCGGCTCTCTAGGTGCTGGCAGACTCAACTTTGCCAATACATCAGGCGATGATATTGCCATGCTCTCTGCCTTTATTATTAGTCTAACCCTAGTGGGCGTATGGATGACCAAAGGCTTTGGGCTGGCTTCAGAAGATAATAGAGCCATCGAAATGGAAGTGGTGGTGAGAAATGTCAATCTGGGCTTTCTACTCAAGGTATCACTGTTCCCAACGGTCGCAGGACAGAGCAACCCGGTGGCAGATATGGCGCTATTTACCATGTTGCTCTATGGTGCATGGCAGCTTGCTACCGGAATCTTTTTGATTTTCTGGCGGCGCAGGCAACCGACCGACCCATCATTGGCGAGCAGCCAATAATAAAAGTATGCAGCAAACCTGTTAATCGACTCGAAGCAGGATTAAGACAGTGCGTCGAGCGCCTCAGTAACCCTGCGCACCGGTATCACAGTCATACCTTTGATTGGCTGCTTGGGCGCATTGCCCGCAGGTACAATCGCGCGGGTAAACCCATGTTTGGCCGCCTCGCGCAGACGCTCCTGACCATTGGCCACCGGACGAATCTCACCGGCCAATCCCACCTCGCCAAATACCACCAGATTCTGGGGCAGAGACTTATCACGGAAGCTGGAGATCACCGCCAAGATCAGTGCCAGATCTGCACTGGTCTCCAATACTTTGACCCCACCCACCACATTTACAAACACATCCTGATCGCCCACAGCAATACCGCCATGACGATGCAACACCGCCAGTAACATCGAAAGACGGTTGTGATCCAGACCCACAGTAACCCGCCGGGGGTTGCCCAGATGGCTATCATCCACCAGTGCCTGCAACTCAACCAGCAGAGGCCGGGTGCCCTCCCACACCACCATTACCACAGAACCAGAGGAAACCTCTTCGCCGCGCTGGAGAAAAATTGCCGAGGGGTTGGCCACTTCTTTGAGGCCTTTATCGGTCATGGCAAAAACCCCAAGCTCATTAACCGCTCCAAAGCGGTTTTTATTGCTGCGCAAGGTGCGAAAATGGGAATCGCTGGAACCCTCGAGCATCAGCGAGCAGTCGATCATATGCTCCAGTACTTTGGGTCCTGCCAGAGAACCATCTTTGGTTACATGGCCCACCAGAATCAATACAGTGCCAGTCTGCTTGGCAAACTGCACCAGCATGGAGGCGCTCTCGCGCACCTGGGATACACTGCCGGGAGCCGAGGCCACATCTTCCATATGCATCACTTGAATGGAGTCCACCACCAGAATTTTAGGCCGCTTCTGCTCGGCAATTGCGCAGACAGTCTCTACCGATGTCTCCGCCATAATTTCCAATTTATCCGCGGGCAGATCCAGGCGCTTGGCGCGCATGGCCACTTGCTGGGGAGACTCCTCGCCAGTGACATACAAAGCAGTATTGTTTTCCGCCAGTTTGCACAATGTCTGCAACAGCAAGGTGCTCTTGCCGGCCCCGGGTTCACCACCCACCAAAATAGCGGAACCTGGCACTAGGCCTCCACCGAGCACCAGATCTAGCTCGCCGGTTCCTGTGCTGATGCGGGGGATTTCATCCAGCGCTATATCCGCGAGGGTTTTTACCGCGCCATCCACAGCCCCAGCAAAACCGGGCCGTAGCACTTTGCCACCGCGGGCTGCCGGGCCCAGACGCACTTCAGACAGAGTATTCCATGCGCTGCATTCGCCGCACTGACCCTGCCATTTACGGTAGTCAGCGCCGCAGTCATTGCACACATAGGCGGATTTGGATTTTGTGGCCAAAGTACTCTCCTTTTATCTACAGTTATTTAATCCCATTACTGTTGTTATGTACAGTAATAAAAATTATAACCGAGAGCTAAGATAAGCCTCCGGCAAACCCATAAAAATAATTTTGAACTATGTCATTAATTATCCGTCAGGCCACAGTAGAAGACTGCCCGCTTATTCTAAAATTTATCAGAGAGCTGGCAAATTATGAAAAACTCCTTCACGAGGTGGTGGCCGATATCGGCACGCTGGAAGAATCACTATTTGGGTATAAACCCTACGCTGAGGTAGTGATTGCCCAGTATCAGGGTCAGCCAGTTGGGTTTGCCCTGTTCTTCCATAATTACTCCACCTTTCTGGGGCGGCCAGGTCTGTATCTTGAGGATCTCTATATTCAGCCAGAGATGCGCGGTAAAGGCTTTGGCAAAACCTTGTTGGCCTATCTGGCCAACCTGGCTCTGGAGCGCAACTGTGGCAGACTGGAATGGTGGGTACTAGACTGGAATCAGCCAGCTAAAGATTTTTACCAGTCTCTGGGGGCCGAACCCATGGATGACTGGACCGTTAACCGGGTAACCGGTGAAGCACTTGGCAAACTTGCCAGCCATTATTCAGCAAAGGATCAACCATGAGCAGCAATGACCTAAATAGCAAACGGATTCTAGTCACCCAGGCAGATACTTTTATGGGACCCACGCTCTGTGAAGTCTTTACCGAAATGGGCGCTGAGGTCATCGGCGACAATCAGCTGCTGACTGATCCAGCACTGCCCGCCAGGATTATTGAAGCTGCAGGCACTATTGATGTTCTGGTGATTAATCTGGCCGTTCCCGCCCCGTTTACCAAGCTGGAAAAAGTTGAGGACAACGAGTGGCAGTCAGTGTTTAGTGCAGTGGTTGACCCAATGCCCAGGCTGGTCAGCGCAGTACTGCCTCAGATGATTGAACGCCAGTCCGGCAAAATTCTGGTGATGGGCAGCGCCTCTGCCCTGCGCGGCATGAAGCGAGCATCCACCTATAGCGCAGCCCGCGGCGCGCAGCTGGCCTATGTGCAGGCCGCCGGTGTAGAGATGGCTCCCCATGGTATTCAGATCAATGCCATAGCCCAGAACTTTGTCGACAACCCTACATACTTCCCGGAAGAGACCAAAGCCAATCCAGCATTCCAGGACAGGCTCAAACGGGAGGTGCCACTGGGACGGCTGGTATCAATGCGTGAAGATGCCCAGTTTGCGGCCTATCTCTGCTCTGATGCGGCAGATTGCTTTGTCGGACAGGTGTTTCCTGTGAGTGGGGGCTGGGCTGTTTAAGGTTTATCTCGTCCATCAGTTGGCTTTCTGATACAGTATTCGGATGTCGCTAATTCCCGAAAACCCTATTGCTATCTCGCCCACTCTGGCCGCTACTATCGGTCTGGAGGAGACGGTATTGCTGCAATTGCTGCAGGAGTGCCTGGCCCATGGCGATGCTGTGCAGAGCAGTGGTTTTAGCTGGGTGACCGTCTCTGGCCAGCGGCTTCTGGGGCTCGCACCATTTTGGCGTGAAGATGATATTCGTCGCCTGACTGCTAGCCTTCATGAGAAGGGGTTGCTGTTAATTGGCGGCGCGCCTTTTTCCGCCCAAGAGGATTTCCGCTTTGCCTTTAACGAAGGAGCCAGCTCAGCTCAGGTGCCATCCCAGACCGCGCATCAGCCCAGCCCACAGATTAATCAGTTCAGCAGCCCCCATTCCGCCAAAACCATTTGTGGCAGCTGGCAGCCCAGCGAGGACGCACTGCGTCAGCTGGCTCAGCTGGGTGTGACCCGGGAGTTTGCCCAGCAGCAGATTCCGCAGTTTGTTGCCTACTGGCGTGAGCGCAATGTGCCGCGGCACAGTTGGGAATCAAAATATATCAAAGAAGTGTGGCGCCAATGGCAGCAGGCGGAGAGCACCAATCATCGCCGCCGCCGTGAAGTCTCGGTAACCGGCGAATGGCGACCCTCGGCGGATGCCATGGATATTCTGGTTAAGCAGGGCGGCATCAACCCTAACTTTATTGAAGATGCGGTGCCGGAGTTTATTCTCTACTGGCGCGATCGCGGTGATGTGTCTAGCACGTGGGATTCAAAGTTTATTCAACATGTGCGCCGTCAGTGGCAGTTTTATACTGGTATGATGGACCAGGACTCAATGCCTCGTTCTATCCCTGCCCAGTGGCAGCCCAAAGAATCTGTCTATGATGTTTTGCAAATGGCCAATATTGATCGCCAGTTTGCCCAGCAGATTATTCCCGAATTTGTGCTCTACTGGCAGGAGAATGGAACCCCTCAGGTTTCATGGAGCACCAAGTTTTTGCAGTATGTAAAGCGTCAGTGGGCGCGGCACAATCAACCTCAGTCAGCGAGCAGTAATCATGGCAAACAGCACGGATCTCATCCAGAAGGTCGCCTCAGAGATCGCAGCATCATCGACGCACTCTCCGACCGCAGCTGGGCAAGCTAAACCAGTTCCAGCCAGCCCTGAACTGATTGATGCGATCAATCAGATTTTTGCGCTGTTTCAGGTTAACTATCACAATCAGTACTACGCCGCCTTTGGCGATAATACCAAATCGGAAAATCTGGCGAAAAAACTGTGGCTGTCAAAGCTGGAGCATTTTGCCCCTGCAATTATTTTGTCCGCTGCTGAGAAGATTATCGCCGACAGTGAGTACCTGCCAACATTGCACAAAATGTTGAATGCCTGCCGCTCTGCGGGCATGCCTGCGGGTCTGCCCAATCCACGCAAGGCCTATCAAGAGGCCTGCAATAAACCTAGCCCCAAGGCTGAGCAGCAATGGTCCCATGCCATAGTCTACCTGGCTGGCCGCGACTGCGGCTGGCATCTACTGGCCAATGAAATTGAATCCAGAGCACTGCCCGCCTTTACCGAGATCTATCAGCAGTACTGTGATCTTGTCGTGATAGGGCAAGAGTTCAGCATTGAACCGCCTCAGGCGCTGCCTGAAACTCCTCAGGTGGCCGCCAGCCAAGCGCATAATCTTGAGCAGCTGGACCGGCTCAAGCAGCTACTAGACTAACCGCTGACTATGGCTGGACAACTATTAACCCATAATTCCACTGCCCGGCGTATGGCGAAGACCATATTGAATGGCTTTCGCAGCTATTTTGCCGACTATCTAAACTCTACACTTAGCGCCAAGGCGCGCTTTGAAAAAGCTGATTGGCATGGGGTGCAGCAGGCGAATGTGGATCGGCTTGAACTATATAAAGACAAGGTAGCTCAGACGGTTCAGTATCTGGAAATGGTGACAAATAAAGATATTGCCAACCTTGAACTGTGGAGCGAAGCCAAGCGAGCCTACACCCAGCTGGTGTTTAATTTTCCCAATTTTGAAATTGCCGAGACATTTTTTAACTCGGTGTTTAGCGATATTCACGACCATGACAAGATCAATGACGATATTATCTATGTGCTGTCATCACAGCTGATTGAGGCCCCGGAAGCGGAGTACAGTATTTTTGTGCGCTACGAGGGTGAGGGCTTTCGCGACACCTTCAGGCGCATTTTGAAAGAGTCGGAATTCAGCCTGCCCGGTGAGGATATTGAGCTGGATCTCGACTGCATTATGGCGGTGTTTAATCAAGAGATAGTGCCCCAGCTTAAAGGCTCTGCTGAACAGATTAAATTCGATATTCTGGAATCCACTTTTTATCGCAGCAAGGCTGCCTATATGGTGGGTCGTGTTGTGGATGGGGATCAGACTTTCCCCATGGCTCTGGTATTTCTCAATACCGAGAAAGGCAATCTGTATGTGGATACGGCGCTATTTAACGACGATGATCTCAGTGTGGTATTCAGCTTTACCCGCAACCATTTTATGGTGGATGCGCCCCTTCCCTACCAATATGCCCATTTTCTGAAGACATTAATGCCCCGCAAGCTGGACTATGAAGTCTACAATTCACTAGGCTTCCCCAAGCATGCCAAAACTGAATTTTATCGGCAGCTGGTAGGTCATCTGGAAAATTCTTCCGATCAGTTTATTGTTGCCCCTGGCATTAAAGGCATGGTGATGACTGTATTTACGCTGCCCTCTTACAATATTGTGTTTAAGATTATTAAAGACAAATTTGCGCCACCCAAGGAAGTGACCCATCAGATTGTGCGCGAGAAATACCGCCTAGTATCTCGCCATGACCGCATTGGCCGCATGGCGGATACCCAGGAATTTGATAATCTGGTATTTCCTCTGGATCGCTTCTCCGACGAATTGATTGAAGAGTTGCAAAAGGTAGCCCAGTCTTCGATTGAAATACGGGGAGATAAGCTGGTGATCAAGCACCTGTATACAGAGCGCTATATGACACCGCTAAATATCTACCTCGAAAGCGCCTCAGATGAACAGATTCGTAGTGCCATGGAAGAATATGGCAACTGTATCAAGCAGTTGGCTGCGGCCAATATTTTCCCCGGGGATATGCCACTGAAGAACTTTGGTGTTACCCGTCATGGCCGCGTGGTGTTTTATGATTATGATGAGATCGCTACTTTGACGGACTGCAATTTCCGCAAGATTCCTCAGCCCCGCAATGAGCAGGAAGAGATGCAATCCGGCACCTGGTACACGGTGGCACCTGATGATATTTTCCCGGAGGAATTTCCCCTGTTCTTCTCTGGTAATATAAAAGCCAGAAAAATGTTTGAAGAGATACATGCTGAACTCTACGACGTGAGTTTCTGGACTGGCCTGCAGGAACAGATTCGCAATGGCTATGTAGTGGATGTATTCCCTTACCGAAGAGCCAAGCGTTTTGATCGGGGCAAAGATTCCGTGCTTGAAGTTTTTTCTGACTAGGGCGGAAATCTATCTATTAAGGGCATAGACTCCTTAACGGTAAGGTAATACCTCACTGCGCTCTGCAGCGTTAATTTCAATCCCCTCGACACCTATATTGATCAATGTCCAGTGCTCATCTATTTTGTCTCCCTGGCGAAAGCTACGGCCATTGGCAAACAGGCGATTCGATGCCGAACCTTCATCAATATACATATGTCCGGAGATCTGCAGCTGCGGCAGGCGCAGAGGTTTCTCCGCTGAGGCTGGCACTGCAGCCGGCGGTGCCAACTGGGCACTAACTAGATCCTGCTTCACAGGCACCGTATCAACTGAAGGCTGCGGCAAATTAAGCATGCGCGAATAAATAAATAATCCACCCAGCACCAGAAGCAAAACTGCTAGAAAAAAAAGATACCTTGGCAGATCAGACTTGGACGGCTGTTGATAGGGATCCCAGTTGGAGCTGGCAAAATCATCCAGTTCTTTGGGGTCCTCCCGTAGACGATCCCGCTCGGCTTTTTTTAGTGCATCAAGAATATAAGACATTAGCCAGACCCCTTCATAAGCAGGGGAATGCCCTGCTCAGTCAGCTGATTTAGCCGCAGCAGAGTCTCGCGACCCACTACACCATCGGCATTAATATTTTGTTGGCGCTGAAAGTTGAGCACCTGGTCTGCAATCGCCTGACTGTAGCGCCCGGCACTGATAATAACCTCTACATCTTTATCCACCGCAGCCAGTTTTGACTGCAACCAGGCCACTGCCTGGGGGTCGGTATCCCCAAGCTTTAGGCTGTCTATCTGCTGTGGCGGCCGCCATAGATAGACAAAAGTACCGGACCAGTTATCGACAAAGCTCTGGGTATCCAGCGGCTCAAAATCCTGACCCTGGACAATAACGCCAAACGGATTTATCTGGCTGAGCAGTGCACTTTTTAAATAGCCATTGTGGTCTTTAAGACGAATAATCCCCGGACGATTAATGGCTTGCAGATCCGCCAGACTGGCGTTTTTAATTAGCTCGACACGCAAACCATTGCGGCTAGCCAGAGCCTCTGCCTCCTCCTCGGAATAGATCTCGCCCACTTCCACTGACCAGAGATCAAAGAGTGCAGAATAGGGGTTTGTGGGGGCGGTATCGGCAACCTTTGCTGCAGCTAGGGACGCAGAGCTTTTCGTTACTGGGCTTTGCGTTACTGGATTCTCAACTGCAGGAGCCGAGAGTTGCACAGCATAGAACAGTCCTGCCGCTGCAATTAGCACCAAAGGCAAAACCCAATAGCGCCATTGCTGCACAATTGGATGCAAGGTATTACTGCGGCCCAAAATTTCCACAGCGGCCTGTTTAACCAACCTGGGCGTCACCTGCTTGGCTTCGATTGAGTAAGCGGCCAGCAATGAATGCTGACAGACCAGATTAATCAGCCTTGGAACACCATTGGTCAATTTAAACAAAGTCGCCATACAGGCACGATCAAAAATGGGGCGCTTGGCGCCAGCTCTGTGCAGGCGGTGATTAACATAGTTGGCGAGGTCATCTTTAACTAGGGGCAACAGGTGAAACCGCGATACCACTCGCTGGTTGAGCTGCCGCAATTCTTTCTGCGCCAGAATCTCCAGCAACTCCGGCTGGCCGACCAATAATATATGCAGCAGCTTGTGGGTATGGGTTTCCAAATTGCTCAACAGGCGCAAAGTTTCTAGCACCTCTGCACTGAGGTTTTGCGCCTCTTCAATAACAATTAATGTCTTTTTACCTTCAGCATGGGCCTGCAATAAATCTTGATTGAGGGCATCGATACAGATCTTGGAAAAGGACAGGCCGCGAGTGCTGGGCAACTCAACCCCCAGCTCATGACAGATACTGGCCAGGGCATCTGTGACCTTGAGTTTGCTGTTGAGCACATAGGCTACGCGCACATGGGCGGGCAACCGCTTAAGCATGGTGCGGGTCAATGTAGTCTTGCCTGTGCCCACCTCACCGGTGAGCAGAATAAACCCACCCTCGCGATCAAGGCCGTATTTTAAATGGGCAACAGCCTGACGATGATGGTTACTGGGATATAGAAACCCAGGATCGGGAACAATGGAAAAAGGCTCCCGCGCGAGCCCAAAATGCTTGAGATATATACTCATAGCGACAGTTTACTCGGTTGCCTGCTCCTGCGGCCGAAATTGCTCCAGCTGTTGGGTGATTGCCCCTTCGGCTCTGCCATTCAGATCCCTGGTGATCAGATGATCAAACTTCTTGCGCGACAATTTTCGCGCGTCTTCTGCGGTACGAATAATGGTGGGGCGAATAAACATCATCAGTACGGTCTTGCTCTCTCCTTTATTAGAGGAGCGAAACAGCCGCCCCAACAATGGGATATCACCCAGCAACGGTACTTTTGAGGCGCTGTTGTTGGTTTGATCTTCAATAAGACCACCCAGAATCAGCAGCTCGCCGTCCTGAATCATGACATTGGTTTGCATGGTGCTTTTTGAGGTGGTTTGCAAGCCTGGCTCACCGCTTTTAACCTTGGAAGATTCCTGTTCAATCTCCAGACGCACGCCATTGCCCTTACTGATCTGGGGCTTCACTTTTAGCATCACCCCCACCTCTTCACGATTGACAGTGGTGAACGGATTGCCGCTGGAAGTATTGTTGTTGATGCTGGAAAAACTGCCCGTGACAAAAGGAACTTCCTCACCCACACTCAAGGTTGCCTCTTCATTGTCTAGAGTGACCACCGAGGGTGTGGATAGAATATTGGTAGCGCCATCGGTCTTCAGGGCCTGAATCAGAATACCCATACCTTTGCCGGTATTCTGATCAAAATCACCAGCGATACCAACGGCAGACTTTGGCAAACCACTAACAATATTAGTCAGTGCGGCCTCATCAACCTCACCATCTGCAGCTACGCCCAGCAATGAAGATAGCAGCGAATCAAAATTAGTCAGATAACCACCGCGCTCTTTACTGGCATAGGCCAGTTCTGTACTCAGGGTTTTGGCCTGGGACTCGGATAGCTCTGCAATCACTGCCTCAATCAACACCTGTGGCCTGGACAGATCGAGCTTGCTCACCACATTTTTAATTTCCCGTATCACAGCTGAGGGAGCTGCAATGATCAGAGCATTATTAAGTTCATCGATCTCAATTTTATAGGCGTTTCTGGTCTTGCCGCCCTGGGCTTTGGATCCAGCCTCACCGGCCAGGCGCAAAAAGATATCGGACTGTAGCATTCCCTCAACAATGGGCTTCATCTCCGCCGCCCTGGAGTAATTCAGATAGATAACTTCAACACTGCCTTTTTTCGTTGAGGGCAGATCCAGGGTCTTGAGCATGGTTTTAAATGCTATTCTGGCCATACTCGGCCCGCTGACAATAACCCGGTTGTTGAGTCCATCTTCCACCAGGGATAGATTCTGCTTTTGCAGCTCCTTGAGCTGCCCGGCAATATGCACAGCTTCTGCGGCGGAAATATGTTCAAGGTTAATCACTTCAACCCGGCTCTGTTCCGGATCGTCCATCTCGGCAATCAATCGCTTAATCCGGTCAACATTGGTGCGCACATCGGAAACAACCAGATAGTTGCTCTGGTTGAACGCCTGCAACCTTGCGCCATTACTCATCATTGGCTTGAGCACTGGCACCAGTGTCGCTGCCTGGACATAGTTAATTTTCAACAGCTCGGTCTGCAGTTGATTTTTACCACTGCCACCAGCAAAGCTAAAAGCCTGATTAAAAGGCACAATTCTGGTTACCGCACCATCTTCAATGGCTTGAAAACCCTGTACCTGAATAGCTGACAACACAGCTTCATAGAGCAGCGATGAATCAATCGCTTCCGGGGCAATAATAGTGACCTTGCCTTTTACTCTTGGATCCAGAACAAATGACTTGCCGGTGATCTCTGCGATACTTTCAATAACACTGCGAATATCCGCATCACGAAAATTAATGCGCACCTGTTCAGCGGCCCAGGCCTCAGCCATCAGGGCAAAGGACAAAAACAGG